>PVML01017115.1_pt1 | contig 306204 bp, 297 predicted proteins | sample 1853371 | NCBI WGS metagenome assembly PVML01 (sample SAMN08533508, study PRJNA380276) | Human gut metagenome, whole genome shotgun sequencing project. | isolation source: participant 1, chromium library | host: Homo sapiens | collected 2017 | reverse complement strand
ATCAGACAGATATTCAATTATAAGATTTAAACGAAAAAGCAATAGAGATCCTATCTTGAATTTCTACTGCTTTTTTACTATCACTATATTTTAATGCTGGATACCAAAGTCAGGTATTATGATAGCACTTCCATTTTTTTGTGTCAATTACAATACTGATTAATGCGTCCTGTTTTTTTACTTTATAACCTAATATTCATAATATAGTTATAAGAATAAAACAGTATAATAAAAATTATGGTATTAAATAGTTCTATCGAACATGTAAACAATAATATTCTTGATATTACTTTTTTGAAATACTTGAATACATAAAATAAATTATATATATCGATGATGGATTTATTCCTTCTTGTAATGCAATATAATTCACATATTCATGTTTTTTTTCAAATTCTTCTTGATTATTTGATGAGCCTTGAAGCTCTTTTGTATCTAGTATGCTCTTAACCTGTGTATATAGCATTTTCATTTTACTTAAAGAAATCGAATTTATTTCATATATTATTTCCTCTTTAGTCATTTTTCTTTTAGAAAATTCATTAACAATGTCAACAAAATCATCAATTTCCTTTGGAAAGAAATAATTAAAATTTTTTTTCTTTTTTATAACCTAGACTTTCCCATAAACTTTCAACAGATTTTGATATAAAAATATCTTGTGGAAAATTCTTATCAATATATTCTTTTTCATGTTGAGAATAGTAATAATAAATTACACGTTTAATATTTTTATTATTTCTTATTAAATTAAATATATGATCATCATTATTAGGTGATAAACCATTTATATGTAATTCATCCTTGATATCTTTAAAATTTTCAAAATAATATTCTGATGCTGCTTTAAGTTCAGGATGTTTTATTTTAGTCATAATTATTCTGTAGCTGTTTTCATCACTTACTTTTAAACTATTTAACCAGTTTATATAATTATCATTTTGTAAGTACTCATCTTTATAATTCTTATCATATTCTACTATAAGCTGATGATTTTCTTCCGCTTTTTTTAATTTCAATTTACCACTGTAATTTAATAAAGCCTTACAATAACAGTGTTCATATCCAGGTATTACTACAGTTTTTCCTTCTTTATTTCGTATATACCCATTTACAGTATTTGGATTTTCACTATCAGCAAGAACACTAAAGTCCCCATGTAAATGAAAAACGTTTTTTCCCATTAAATGCTCTATATTATTATCATAATTCAAAGTAAATATTTCATCATAGTCAGCAAAGTAATCTTTTACTTTTTTTGACATACTTTTATATATTTCTTGTAATTTTCCTTCATTATAAATACTATCAAGTATCATGATTTTAAATCCTTGAATTGATAGTTCTTTGTTATCAGATAAACCATCATTTTATAAAAAGAAAGCTTCAACAAGTAAAAACCAATCCTCTGACATAATATTATATGAATATTTTATTTTATTTTTATATCTTTTCTTAAAGTCATTAAAAGCATCCTTTAATTCAATATCATCTGTTAATTTATCGTATTTTCCAGTTTTTATTCCATTAGCAATATTTACGAATCCATTAAAAATATTTATAATATATCTTCTCCAGTAATTGAATTATCAAATAATTTAGCATATCCTCCTATTTTAGCTTTTGACTTTATTCTTTCCAAAATAAAGTAGTTTGAATATGCAGTTCCACCAAATTGTATATTTATTCCATTTCCTATAAGTACATACTTCATAATAACCCTCCATCTATCTTCTTAGATAGTTAATGAAATTATATCATTATTATCAAATTAATTATAGAGCAAGGTATTCAAGAAAAATATTTATTAAATTTTTTCTTTTTTGTTCTTTATTGTAAATTTAAATTATTTATGAGTATATTATTAATTACAAATATAATTATAAAAAAGGAAAGGAATTTATTATTTATGGAATTATTAAGTACTGCAATTAGTTATTTAAATACTTATCTTTTGGAGAAATTTTCCCAAAAAAAATATTCTACTAAGTTATTGGTTATTTTTACAATTACATTTTTATCATTTATGTTATGGCAAATTTATAGTGGCTATTCTAAAGCACTAAAATTAACCAGCATAATAGTCTCTTTGCCTCTGATTTCTCTTATTTCAGAGTTGATCATTCCTACATTTTTATCATTGTTTTTTATTTCTATTATAAAAAATCAAGTAAAAGAAAAGATGACGCAAAATAAAAGACTTTATTATTTTAAGGTTTCATGTTGTCTTCAAGTTTATTTTTATGTTTTATATTTCATCCTAATAAAACTTATTACAAAAATAAAATATAACTTTTGTATGTTTATAAGTATGTTGCTATTATTTTTTGTTCTATTGTTGTTTGCTTCTCTATATTTTAAAAATAACTGGATAGCCAAAAATATTGATAAAAAATATGGATTATGTCTTACTTTAGTTCTATATATTCTTTATGGAATTTGTATAATGCTTTTATTTAATGACAAATACTTTGCTATCATAACAAATGTTTATATCTTTGTATTATCTTTCTTTCCCTTTGGAAGCATAGGCTGTATTGATACTGTAAACATTATAAAACAGGCTGATAAAGAAAAACTAAAAGAGATATTTGTATCTCCTGATAGTCCATTTTTTTGTATGTTCACCATTATTGTCGTTACAACTTTTATCTCCTTTTTTTCTATTTTTAATTTTGGAGAACTTGGAGAAAACGCACTTTCTTTTGAAAATACTTATACAAAGATAGAATCGCCTATAAAATTTCAATCTCATAAAGATGCAGATGGTTATCTATTGTTTAAAACAATTAATCAAAAAAATATTGCACTTGCCTATAAAAAATGTGACAAAAAAGGTAACATTTCAAAGAATTCAAAAGGAAACTACATAAAAATACTCAAAGGCTATAAATATATCGATTTAGACAGTCTTGAAGTATCAGAACAAAATTATACTATTAAAGTCAACAAATAAAAGATTAAATGATTTTATATTTACATAATTAAATGTGAAATTACTAAGTGTCTTCACAATTTCATTCATACCAAATCATCATATCTTTATAAAAAAATTGTAATTAGCCACAATAGTGTGGCTAATTACAATCTATTTTTTATTTCATATGTTTTTTTGCAAAATTCCATGTATCTCTACACATTTCATCAATACCTCTAGTAGCAACCCAACCAAGTTCTTTTTTTGCTCTTGAAGGATCAGCATAACATGTAGCAATATCTCCTGGACGTCTATCTTTGATTTCATAATTGATTTTTACACCATTTACTCTTTCAAATGCCTTGACTATATCCAATACGCTGTATCCAACTCCAGTACCTAAATTACAAATATGAACTCCTGGTTCTGAATATTTTTCAATAGCAAGTACATGCCCCTTAGCTAAATCTACAACATGAATATAATCTCTTACGCCTGTTCCATCAGGTGTATCATAATCATCACCAAATACACCTAAGCATGGTAATTCTCCTGTTGCAACTTTCATAATATATGGCATTAAATTATTAGGAATTCCTTTTGGATCTTCTCCAAGTAATCCAGATTCATGTGCTCCAATTGGATTAAAATATCTAAGTAATGTTACTGACATGCTAGTACAAGCATGTTGTACATCTGTTAAAATTCTTTCCATCATTGCCTTTGTTGCTCCATAAGGATTAGTTGTTTCACCTAACTTACAATCTTCTGTAAGTGGGACAACTTCAGGATCACCATATACTGTTGCACTTGATGAGAATACAATATTATTGACACCGTATTTTTTCATCATTTTAGCAACAATTAAAGTTGTTGTTAAATTATTTGTATAATACTCAATTGGTTTTTTTACTGATTCCCCTACTGCTTTAAAAGCTGCACAGTGAATAACAGAATCAATCTTATTTTCTTTAAATACTTGTTCAGTTTTGCTTTCATCTAAAATATTGAATTCATAAAATTTTACTTCTTTTCCAGTAATATCTTTAATATAGCCTAATACTTCTGGTTTGGAATTTGAAAAATCATCGATCACTATAACTTCATGACCAGCTTGAATTAATTCAACACAAATATGACTTCCAATATAACCTGTACCACCTGTTACTAATACTTTCATTATTCTCCTACCTCTACTTTCATTGCTCCATATTTTCTAATTTTTAACACATGACATGAATGTTTTCCAAACGCTTCTTCAATTTTCTTTTTATATTCTTGAACATAATTATTTTCAACAAATGCTTGAATTGTACCAGCAAATCCACCCCCATGAACTCTTGATACTCCATGACCTTCTAAAAATAATTCACTTAATCCTAACGCAATTGTGACAGCTTGATTATTAATATCATTATTAGAATAAATGTTTTGTAAATATTTGAAAGAGCTGTCTCCAGAAGATTTAATACATGCTTTGAATGTTTCAAAATCATTATCTTTTAATGCTTTTGTAATTTTTCCAACTCTTTTATCTTCTTCAAAATAATGTAAGGCTCTTGCTACTGCTCTATCACCAATGCTATGTCTGATATTAGAAATTTCTTTAATGAATCCTTCTTCTGAAACCTCTCTTAAGAATTTTTTACCAAAATAAGCTGCAACTTCTTTCATTTCAGATGGAATAGCTGCATAATCAGGTGTTAAATCAGCATGTGATGCATGAACATCTACAATACATAAGCTATATCCATACTGAGAAAAATCATTATCAATTTTTTCTACAACTGGATTAGAATTATCTTTAAAATCAATATGGATTAAACCCCCAACTGCACAAGCACATTGATCCATTAAACCGCATGGCTTACCAAAATATACATTTTCAGCATATTGACCGATTTTAGCAATTTCAACTGAATCGACTTTCATATCATTATATAATCCAGAAAGAATAACACCAATCATTCCTTCATATGCTGCTGACGATGATAAACCAGAACCTGCTAAAACATTACTTGTACTGAATCCTTTAAATCCGCCAATTTTATACCCTAATTCTTTAAATCTATATAAGATACCTCTGATCAATCCTTCAGATGTGTCTTTTTCTTCTTCCTTCATATCTAAATCATTGATATACACTGGATTAGAAGTGTATTTATCTTTTAATAATACTTTTTCTTCATCCTTTGATACTACTGTAATAATGTCTAAATTGATTGCTGTTGCTAAAACTTGACCATGTTGATGATCTGTATGATTTCCACATACTTCACTTCTTCCAGGTACGCTGAAGATTTCTACTTCTTCATCTTTATATAGATTAATGTATTGTTCAATTGCATCTACATATCTTTTCTTTTGAAATTCAATCATTGACTCATCTTGATAGATATCTAAAAATAAACTATCTGCTTTATTATTTTGGATATCATTAATAATTTGGCTTGCTCTTTTCATTATTCTTCTCCTTCAATTGCTTCTTCAATAAATTCTATAAAATATTTTTTACCTTTTTCATCCAATTTGAAAACACCTGCATCTTCTAATACTCTTACAAACACCTTTGTTAATTCATATTGTAATTGATCTTTGACATTGTCTTTTGTCCATTCTTGATTTTTGATTTCTTCAAACCAATCTTTATGCTTTTCTAATGATTCATAATCATTGATGTCAGCTTCATTAATTAAGCATTTTTCTAATAATGTAAGTTCATCTTTTAATCTTGCTGGTAAAACAGCCAATCCCATAACTTCGATTAAACCAATATTTTCCTTTTTAATATGATGTAATTCTTGATGTGGATGGAAAATACCTAATGGATATTCTTCAGTAGTTCTATTATTTCTAAATACTAAATTCATTTCATAATTATCACCTTTTTTTCTGGCAATTGGTGTAATTGTATTATGTCTTGTTCCTTCTGTATGACTAATAATATCAATATCTTCATTAGAGTAATTAATCCATTTATTTAAAATATGTTCAGATAAATGAATGATATGTTCCTTGTTCTTTGAGATTAGTCTTACAGTTGAAAGTGGCCATTGTAAGAAATCGATTTGAATATCTCTATGTGTTATAGTTTTAAAAACTTTGGCACCATCCATTGGAAACTCATAATTTCCACCTTGATAGTGATCATGTGACAGAATCGAACCACCAACAATTGGTAAATCAGCATTTGAACCTAATAAATAGTGTGGAAATTGTTCAACAAATGATAACAGATGTTCAAAAGTTTCCTTATTTACAACCATTGGTTTATGTTCTTTATTAAAAATAATGCAATGTTCATTGTAATAAACATATGGCGAATATTGAAAATAATAGTTATCTCCATTTAATTTTAGTGGAATAATTCTATGATTTTGTCTAGCAGGATGATTTACATTACCAGCAAATCCTACATTTTCTTTACATAGTAAACATTTTGGATAATTGCTAGATTTTTGATTTTTTGCCAAAGCAATTGCTTTTGGGTCTTTTTCTGGCTTCGATAGATTGATGGTGATTTCTATATCACCATACTTATAGAATTTTTTAAATCTGATATTTTTATCGGTTCTGTTTTTTCTTATGTAATTTGAAGCTACCGATAAATCATAAAAGTAATCTGTAGCATCTTTGCTAGATACTTCTTTTAGATTATTGAATTGATTAATAACTTCACTTGGACGTGGCATTATACAGTTCATTAATTTTGTATCAAATAAATCTTTAAATACTACTGAATCTTCTACAAGTCCTTTTTTAACAGCATAAGATAAAATATTTTCAATTATATCGTTTGCTGTTTCTAATTTTTCATCAATATCTTCTTTTTCAAAAGTATCAAGTTTAAGTAAATCTACTAATAAGTTTGCTGAATAATCTATGTCATCTTCATAAATCATTCCATTTTGTAATCCATAGTTTAACAATCTGTTGATTTCGTGGTTCATTTTCTTCTCCTCTTTTCACGAATATAATAAACCTTTTTAGTAAACTTTACAATATAATTTAGTAAATTATTTAAAATAGTTTTACTTAAATTTAGTAAACATTTACTAATTAGAAATAAAAAAAGATACTAGAATAATTTTCTAGTACCTATTACTTACACGAGTTTCTAATTTTCAACTGACATGGTAACTAAATTCTTCGAGGAAAATGTATATCATCTCCTGTAATCATATGATGAAGAACAGATGCACCTATTTCTCCCATTTCAAAAGACGGTGCATAAACGGTTGATAATGTAGGTCTTGTAAAATTACATGCTTCAACATCATTAAATCCAATAATTGATACATCTTCCGGCACTTTAATTTCTGCATCGAGAAGTGCTTGCATTGCTCCCATTGCAATCGGATCATTAATACAAAAGATTGCAGATGGAACTCTTCCCTCTGAAATAATATGGTTCATAATAGAATATCCAGCATCTCCTGTCATATCATGCTCAGTTGGGAAAATTTCATAATCTATGTCAAAAGATTCGCAATATTTAATAAAACTTTTTTTCTGGTTGTAGCTTGTAAAGATATTTCATTGTATTCATTTCTTCCTATAAAGCCAATTTTATTATGACCTTTTGAATGAAAATATTGAACAACCTTGTACATTGCATCATCAAAGTCTAACGACACACAAGTCTGCGTTATTGGTGACAAATCCATATCCAGCAAAATAATATTGTTAGATATTTCATTGAAGTAATCTAGATGCTCTCTTTCAAATTTACCTATACAGATAATACCATCAACATTTTCTAATGATTCTTTTATACCCAGATCATCATATCTAACCTTTGTAGAAATAATTTTTTTCTTTTTCAAATACTTTTCAACTCCCTGTAAAACAGATAAGTAATAAGTGTCTCTAATTTCCTGTTCAAAAGTATAGCACTGTATAACACGCTGAATGCCTATTCAGTTCTGGTATCACTACGGGCAGGCTGTTTCGTTTTCAAGGTTCGTGTAAGAAGTAAAAAAAGATTCTTACACTAAACGAAATGCTCAGAGGGCTTTTTATAGCCCCCTTACTGCATCTTTTTTGATTTCGTGTCATCTTTTTAAAGTTCCTTACACAATCTCTGCACTGACGAAACAAAATACGGACATGTTTTGAAATTGTTTTTTACAAAATACAATTTTGGTCTTTAAGATAAAAAAATAAGCCTCAAGAGACTTTTTAATCATTTTGGAGCTCCAACTCTTTAAAATTGATTGATTAAGAAGTCTCTTCAAACTTACTATACCCTTCACTCGTAAATATATTTGAAACCATTCCCTCTACCTTCATCTCCATGGAATTACGATTTCCAATTATGAGACCATTCTCGATTTCGAACTGTTCAAACATTGCTTATGATGAGTAAACATCATATAAACATTAGATCCTTCAGTACTGTGTGTCCTACCTACTACGACCTAAGCTGACTTCTTGTGACAACCCTTTTTTCGACCAACGGTACCATTACTGTTTTTAAAGTTTACTGGAATTCGTTGTTCACAAGACCTCCCGGGGTAATTCACTAATCCTCTAACTTTTACAACATCTTGATTTACTGTCTTGGTTTTACGTTTACCTTTTGGACTTCGACTTGGTATGCAGTCTTATCCACCATTTAGCCTTATATCAAGTTTCTGTTCGTACGCTCAAAAGAAACACTACACCACTTCCTCCATCCTTGCCATCACTGACAACAACTTGTGGTTCATTACACTTGGCGGTAAATACCTGTTGTTGGTTTATCTCCAACTGGATTAGTGCCATGCCTGGCACAAAATGAAAAAGTGACTATAAAATGCAGTCACTTTTTTGCCCTTAATACTATACAATTACTTTAGAAAATACAATTAAATTGTCCAAAAGATTCAAACATTCACAAAGACTATACGTAAACGTTAAATAAAAGTTCAATTAGCAAAAAAACGTTGAATTTATCAACGTTTTTTCTACACACTTATTCGACACCAATAATAAATGAATAAACAGGTTGTTTCCCTTCGATAATATCTACTTCTGCATCAAAGTTATCTTCAATGTAGCTTTCGATTTCTTCTACTTCTTCATCAACAACATCTTCACCAACAAGTAAAGTAATTAATTCAGAATCTTCGTCTACTAGTTTTTCTAAACATACTTTTAAAGCATCTAATTTATTTGGTTTACATGCAACGATATCTTTTTCGACTAAAGCCATGTAGTCATTTGCTTTAATTTCAACACCATCGATGTTTGTATCTTTAATCGCAAATGTTACTTGTCCAGTTTTAACATTAGCAACAGCATCTTCCATTTCAGCAATATTATCTTCTAATGAAACTTCTGGATTATACATAACACATGCTGATAATCCTTGAGGAATTGTTTTTGTTGGAATAACAATAACATTGACTTCTCCTTCTAAGATTGTAGCTGTTTGTTGAGCAGTCATTACAATATTAGAGTTATTTGGTAAGATAATAACATTTTTAGCGTTTACTTCTTTAACAGCTGCAACCATATCTTCAGTAGATGGATTCATTGTTTGTCCACCACTTACAACATAATCACAATGTAATTCTAAGAATGCATCTTCTACACCTTGTCCAGCACAAACAGAAATAATAGCTGTTTCTTTAGCTTCGCGTTTTTGAGGTTTGCTATCATCAACACCTACAATACTTCCTTGACTTGCTGCAGCATTTTGTAAGTTATTTGCTTGTTCTTGCATATTTTCAATTTTTAACTTCACAAATTCACCAAATCTTTGTGCTAAGTTTAAAGCTTCACCTGGTTTTAATGTATGTACGTGTACTTTAACGATATCTTCATCTTGTACAACGACAATACTGTTTCCTGGAATTCTTTCTAATTCTTTCTTTAATTGGTTTTCTGAGAATTTATCAATTAATGAAGGTTCAAGACGAACAATAAATTCTGTACAGTATCCATATCCTTCTTCACCAGATTCTAATTCAGTTCCTGCATTTACTTGACCTTCTGATTTAATATCAACAAAATCAACACGGTCTCCTGTTAAAGCAGCCATAAATCCAGTTAAAACTAATAATAAACCTGCTCCACCACTATCAACAACACCTACTTCTTTTAATACTGGAAGTAATTCAGGTGTTCTTTCTAATGAATTTTCTGCTTCTTTTACAAAATAAGAGAAAACATCTTCAATTTCCATACCTGGTTGAGTATATTCAACGATCTTTTCACTTGCTTCTCTAATAACAGTTAAAATAGTTCCTTCAACAGGTCTCATAACAGCTTTATAAGCAACTTCTGCCCCACTTTTCCAAGCATTGGCAAAAGCAACAGCATCAACGCTTTCATGACCTTCTAATCCCATTGCAAATCCTCTAAAGATTTGTGATAAGATAACACCTGAGTTACCACGTGCTCCCATTAATAAACCTTTAGATAATTTTTTAGCAATATCATAAATATTGTCACTATCCATATCTTTGATTTCTGCTGCTCCAGCATTAAAAGTCATAGACATGTTTGTTCCAGTATCCCCATCAGGTACAGGGAATACGTTTAAAGCATCTATTTCAGGATGATTATTATGAAGAGTATTCGCACCACATAAAACCATCTCTTTAAATAGCTTTCCTGTAAGTATTTGCATATTTTTCCTCCACTAATCGATATTACGAAGTCCTTGAACATAAACATTAACTGCCTCAACTTTGACATCTAATGTTGATTCAACAACGTATTTCACTTTCTTTTGAACTTCAACTAAAATTTCATTAATTTTAATTCCATATCCTAAAATGATATATAAATCTAAAATTAAACCAGTTTCTCCATCACTCGCAATAATTCCTTTAGAATAATTTTCTTTCTTTAATAATTCATAAAATCCATCTTTTAATTTCTTTTGGCTAGCCATACCTACTACACCATAACATTCAGTAGCAGCTCCACCAGCTACAGTAGAAACTACATCTAAAGAAATATTTACTGATCCTAAATTTGTATTTTTTTCAATCATCAAGTTATCCTCCTTAAAATGATTTCATGTTCAAACATAATTATACCTTAAAAATATAATATTTACAAATTATAATCACTCTTTTAGTATCTTTCCAACCACAAGCCATCATATCACATATTATTAAAAAAAAATACAAATTAACTCATTTTTATCATTATATAAAGTATTTATAATCACAAATATTGATAAAAAAAGCTTTTTTGTAAAAAAATGTTTGCATTATACTATAAATAATGTTAATATAACACAGTACGTAGAACAACTACTAAAGGAGGGAAAGAACATGTCAAGAAAATGCCAAATCAGTGGTAGAGGTCCATTATCAGGAAACACTCGTTCTCATGCGTTAAACTCAAGTAGAAGAAAATGGAATGTTAACTTACAAAAAGCTACTATTTTAGTAGATGGTAAACCTACAAAAGTTAGAATTTCTGCTAAAGAGTTAAGAACATTAAGAAAAGCTGGATAATAGATGAAGACAGTACATAGTACTGTTTTTTTGTTTATAAACAACTTATTAAAAAACAAAACACCTGTAGAAAGTATAAACAATACAACAAAAGCAAAATCTTATTTTCAAAAAAAAGACATCGATCATTACCTTAAAAGCAATAAATCCGATGTCTTTTATCTTTAACTCCAAATTGACTATAAAAGTCTATAACACATTTTATTAAATCATAAATCACTATATAGCCATACATTTATATGTGTTATATAGCTTTTATTATTTAATCTTCTCTATTTCTTCTTTGAAGTGCAATATAACCCCCAGCTGTTGCCATAAGTAAAATATATGGTACAACTGACATATCATCACCAGTTTTTATATGAGAGTTATTTTTTGTTGATGATGTTTTATTGTCATCTTCTTTTTTAATACTTGTTTGTATTTGATCATTTGGTTTTTGATTTGGTTGATCATTATTTCCAGTTTGAGAAACTGTTTTTAAATTCTTAATGGCATCTTGTAGAGATGCTAAAGCTTGATCAACTTCATCTTGAGTTGTATTTTCATTTTGTAAAACATCTTTTGCATGATCTAATGCTTCTTTAAATGCTTTCCATGAATCTACCGTATAATCTTTTTCAACAAAATCATTAGTTGTTTCAATAACATTTGATAATTCTTTTTTATCTACTATTACAGGAGCATCAATTAATCCTTTAATAGCCTTATCTAAATCATCATAAGCCTTATCAACTTGTTCTTGAGTAGCATTACTATCTTCATTAACAATGATTGCTTCTAATAAAGCTTTTTCAAATCTTGACCATGATTCAATAGAATAGTTATTATTTTCTATTTCTTTTGCATCATTAATCTTATTTGTTAGTTTTTCTTTGTTTGAGGTAACTGTATCTCTTAATGCATTGATTGCATTACGTAAATTATTAGTTTCTTCAGTTACATCAACTTTTCCTTCAACATAAGATTTTTGAGCAACAATTAATGCATCAATCATTTCATTTACTGAGCCACTAGATTTACCAGTAATATTTAATGTTTCAGCTTCTAAAATCATATCTTTTAAAGTTGAATCTTCAGGTATTTCTTCTAATTCAAACTTAACTTCTGCAATTTGATACCAGTTCCCCTTACCTTCAGTAAGAACAATTCTAACATATTTAGTCAATGTCTTATCAAAAGTAATAGTTTTTTCAAATGCTGAATTATCTAACGTTCCTACTGTTGTCCAATTTTTTCCATCAGTGGAGATTTGCACATCAGCACCATCAATTATATCTTCACCAGCATTGCTTGGTTGAATGATTTGGATAGAACTAATATTTATTGGACGAGTAAATGTGAATTTAACTTCTTTACCAATTTCTTGGTTGCTATTAAACCAACATTTAGTATTAATATGACCATCAATCATATTATTGTAGTTATTAGATTGATAATAAGTATCAGTTGCTGAAATAGTTGGAACTTTAGCATTAGGTTTAACTAATGATTGCTTAGCTGTTTGAATTGCATTATAAGCTTCTTTAGCTTTTTCAACAGTTAATCCTTCACTATTAAGTAATGTTTTTCCTGTAGCTACAGCATTTTTATAAGCTTGATATCCACTTGAATAGTCACTTTCATTTAATGGATATGTAACTTCAACATATAATGAATAATATTCCAATTTTACAGCTTTATTTTTAGCATCTTGTAATGCTCTTAATGCGTTATTAACAGCTAATTGTCCACTTGTTTCGTCAAAATATATTTCTTTTGCCATTGTTAATGCTTTATTATAATCAGCTACAGTTTCATTAATATATTCACTTACTGCTAATGGTTCAAATATTTCTTTTTTTAAATCAGTTTTATCACAATGTAATTGATATTTTAAAGTAATTGTCATATTACCGTTATATTTACCATCTAATGGTAAATCTGATTCAATAAAACTATATCCAAATAATTCTTTTGCTTCAAAATGATACTCACTATCATTTAGACCATAGAATACATCATCTGCAGCAATAGTCTTACCAAAATTATCAATATATTTGATAGTAACTGTTGCTGTATCTTCACCCTGGAACACTTCACCCGGAGCAGGTAAAGCCTCATTGAAGCCTGGAGTTCTTCCCAATTTATCAACAGCAGCTTTAAAAACATCATAGTCTGGTTGATTATCGTTCGCGTTCCACATCTTATAAGCTGTTGCACGTGTGCGATGATAGATTTTATCTTCTACGCTTTGTTCGCTTTCATAATTTGGATCATCACACCAAACTGCGTAAGAACCACCCATTACATATTCTGGATAAGGTTCTTCAAAAGTTTGTGCTGTTCCGGATAAGTTAGAGAATTTACCAGGATGCCATTCATTATAAATACGATCACCTTCTGGTACTGCATTAGTTTGCCACCACCAAGAAAGTACATAGTACATATAAACATCAGAATAGTTGATTACTTTGTTACCATTAGCAACAAAATCCGCTACCGATGCACAGTTTTCAGGAGCTGCCCAGTAACAAACTTCAATGTCACTATCCAATGTATAACCCTCATAATCACCAAATAATAAACCATCATTCCATGCTCTTGGAGTCATTCCGTTATCTTTAACTATCTTAGAAATATCATTAAAATATGTCATAATTTGTCCGTATTGTTCATTACTAAAACTAGAGAATTTAGCTAAGAACTCATCACCGCCAATATTAAAATGTTTACATCCCGCATCACCAAAGAATTCAATAAATTCAGTCATTAAATTTACTAAGAATTCTCTAGCTTCAGGATTTGTAAAGATATTAAAGCATTGATTTCGTCGAGCATCGGTTGGGAATAGTTCTCTACAACTGTAATCAGTTGGCAGATATTGTAAAACTGCTCCCGAGTGACCTGGAGAATCTAAAGAAGGCACGATTTCAATATGATAATCATTAGCAACTTGAATAATATCTAAAATATCTTGTTTACTTAATACATCATCATATTTATATTTAAATCCTTCGATTGCATCTAGAGTATCACTTTGAATTCTAAATCCTTCATTTTCAGAAAAATGAAGTTGAACCGCATTATATTTTTGCCAAGATAAATCTTTGATTTGACGAATTATCCATTCTTTAGAGAATGGTTTACGAGCAATGTCTAAATGCATTGAACGTAATTCAACATCTGGATAATCAATAACAGTTCCTTTCTCTAATATTTTATCATTAATCTTTAACATTTGAATTACTGACATTAAACCATAATAAATACCAATTTCATCTTTAGCGGTTACTGTGATTTTATCAGTAATATCTAATTTGTAGCTTTCAGCTTTTCCTTCTAATTCAGCCACATCCTCCATTCTAACAACAATATCATTAACTACTGCATTTTCTTCTTTACCGAATACTATTATTGGGGCTTTGGATAAAACTCCAGCGGCTTCAAAATTTGAACTAGTTAATTTTAAATCTTTTAATAAAATAGTATTATTTAATGTTTTTTCATTTGCTACTACAAAAATTCGACTATTTTCAGCAAGAGTAAAATCTTGCCCCGCTTCTTTAGTATATTGTTGAACATTTGGATAAGTCATTAATGATGTTGTTGCAACATTGCCTTTAGCTAAAACTGCCTGAAAACCGACTGCTTGACAAATAATAGCAACTACCAAAAGTGCCGGTAAAACTACTTTAAGAAACTTATTCTTCGATACTTTTCCTTTCATTTTCTACTCACTTTAAATTAATAAATTAATACATATACTAGTTTTTATTAATGATGTAAATTAGGTATATAAAACCAAAAACCTTATCTAAAACTTTAATTTATGCTAATTATTATCAATTGTTTTATCAATAATAGAATATTAGTAAATTATTATAATAGAATAGTAATTCTGCTATATTTGTGAATGCCTATTTAAGCGAGTCATAAAACTATAAATAATACCCCTTAACATCAACATTAATCATTCACCAGTATTTTACGTATTATTTAAGTACTAATTTAACCCCTTTCCTAATTTTCTTTTTAAACTGCGAACATCCGTTTAAGCGCTTACATTTCTCGCTAAAAAAAGTAGTTAGGTTTAAATAAAATGACCGTATTTTTTTATAAAAACCTAACATCACATTCACTTCTATAAGAATCATATCATGATATAAATATATATTCAATAATATTTAACATATTATCCCGCTTTTTTTGATTTTTTTAACAATTAATAAAAAACATAACAAACTACTACAATTACAAAAAATTTTTTATCCATTAATAAACGCTTAAAAACTGTATTCATCCCAAAAATCCAGTTATCAATACAACTATAAAAGCCAAAAAAGTGAGATGAAACTGAACTCACCCCACTATATTTACTCGCTATTCTATCTTTTAAATCCTTTCTTAAATGATTCAAAGATAGATTCTTTTTTACTTAATTTTTGTAATTGTTCATACAATGATTTTTCTTTACTAGAAAGTTTTGTAGGAATTTTAACTTCAACCTTAACCATTTGATCTCCGTATCCGTTTCCTCTTAAATCTTTGACCCCTTTACCTTTTAATCTTAAAGTTGTTCCAGATTGTGTTCCTGCAGGAATTTTAACTTTCACGTCACCTTGTACTGTTGGTACATCTACCTCACATCCTAAAGTTGCATCAACTGAACTAATAGGAATTGTAACATAAATATTACGTCCTTCACGAATAAAGTGTGTATTGTTTCTTACACGGATTTCTACAAATAAGTCACCATTAGATCCACCATTAGATCCTCTTCCACCTTTACCAGCAACACGTAATTGTTGACCATCGTTGATACCAGCTGGAATATCTAATTGAACAGTAACTGTTTTAGTAATATATCCTTTACCATGACAGTCAGGACATTTAACTTTAATTTCTTTACCAGTACCATTACAATGTGGACATGTTGTTTGTGTTACAAATGTACCAAATGGAGATTGTTGTTGTTTAGAAACAGTTCCTGTACCATTACAATGCGAACATGTTTGTACATCGTTTGGTGTTTTTGCACCACTACCATAACAATGTGGACATTCTGCATCATAAGTTACTTTAATATCTTTTTTAACACCATTGATTGCATCCATGAAATCAATTTCTAGACGCATTAAATGATCATCACCACGACGTGGTCCATTTTGTCTTTGACGACGACTTCCCCCGCCACCAAAGAATGATCCAAAAATATCTCCTAAATCGACATCTTCAAAACCAAATCCACCAAAGCCACCGGCTCCAGCACCACCTGCACCTTGTTCAAAGGCTGCATGTCCATAACGATCATAAGCCGCTCTTTTATTATCATCAGATAAAACTTCATAAGCTTCTTGAACTTCTTTAAATTTTTCTTCTGCATCAGGTTCTTTACAGATATCGGGATGATATTGTTTTGCTTTTTTACGGTATGCACGTTTTATTTCATCAGCGTTTGCTGTTTTTGAAATCCCTAAGACTTCATAAAAATCTCTTTTACTTGCCATAAAATCATCCTTTCTATAATACTTTTAAAAAACCAAGGAAGAACCTTGGTTTTTTAAGTGATTAGTTCTTTTCTTCGAAATCAGCATCAACAACATTATCATCATTGTTATTTGATGTTGTTTGTCCAGTACCACCATTAGGGTTTGCTTGTTGTTGTTGATAAGCATATGATGCCATTTGTTGAGCCATTTGTTCTAATTCTGACATTTTAGCTTCAAGAGTAGCCATATCATTGTTATCTAAAGCAGTTTTTAATTCAGTTTTTAATTGTTCTGCTTGTTGTTTTTGATTAGCATCAATCTTATCACCTTGTTCAGCTAAAGCTTTATCAATTTCATTGATCATTTGTTCAGCTTTATTTCTTGTTTCGATATCTTTACGTTTCTTTTCATCTTCAGCTTTATTAGCTTCAGCTTCTTTTACCATACGATCGATTTCTTCATCAGATAATCCTGTAGAGTTTTGAATAACGATTGATTGTTCTTTTTGAGTTTTTAAATCTTTAGCTTTAACATTTACGATACCGTTAACGTCAATTGAGAAAGTAACTTCGATTTGAGGTACTCCTCTTGGAGCTGGTTCGATACCATCTAATTTGAATAAACCTAATTGTTTATTATCTCTAGCCATTGATCTTTCACCTTGTAATACGTTGATATCAACAGCTGGTTGGTTATCAGCAGCAGTAGAGAATACTTGTGATTTAGTAGTTGGAATTGTAGTATTTCTTTCGATCAATACTGTCATAACTCCACCCATTGTTTCGATACCTAATGAAAGTGGTGTAACATCTAATAATAAGACATCTTTAACGTCACCAGCGATAACTCCACCTTGGATAGCAGCACCCATAGATACAACTTCATCTGGGTTTACTGATTTGTTAGGTTCTTTTCCAAGTAAACGTTTAACAGATTCTTGAACAGCAGGGATACGAGTAGATCCACCAACTAATAATACTTGATCAATTTCACTTGGTTGCATTCCAGCATCACTTAATGCTTGTCTAACTGGTCCTTCAGTAGCTACAACTAAGTCTCTTGTAATTTCATCAAATTTAGCTCTTGTTAATGATAATTCTAAGTGTAATGGTCCAGCAGCACCAGCTGAGATGAATGGTAATGAAATTTGAGTTTGCATTACACCAGATAAGTCTTTTTTAGCTTTTTCTGCAGCTTCTTTAATACGTTGCATTGCCATTTTATCGTTAGATAAATCAATACCATTTTCTTTCTTGAATTCATCTACGATGTAGTCCATGATTTTCTTGTCGAAATCATCCCCACCTAATTTATTGTTACCAGCAGTAGCTAATACTTCAAATGTACCATCAGCTAAGTCTAAGATAGATACGTCGAAAGTACCACCACCTAAGTCATAAACTAATACTTTTTGTTCTTGGTCTAATTTATCAAGACCGAATGCTAATGCAGCGGCAGTTGGTTCGTTGATGATACGTTCAACATCTAAACCAGCGATTTTACCAGCATCTTTTGTTGCTTGTCTTTGAGCATCATTGAAATATGCAGGTACAGTGATAACTGCTTTTGTTACTGTTTCACCTAAATAAGCTTCAGCAGTTGCTTTTAAGTTTTGTAAGATCATTGCTGAAATTTCTTGTGGTGTATAAGATTTACCATTTACATTTTCTTTATGATCAGTACCCATATAACGTTTAACTGACATTACTGTATCAGGGTTTGTTACTGCTTGTCTTTTTGCAGCTTCCCCAACAATAATTTCACCATTTTTGAAAGATACAACTGAAGGTGTTGTACGATTTCCTTCTGGGTTTGCAATTACTTTTACTTCATTGTTTTCTAACACACTTACACATGAGTTTGTAGTTCCTAAGTCAATACCAATAATTTTTGCCATAATATAAATCCTCCTATTTTATTCACTTACTTTTACTAAAGATGCACGAATAACGCGATCTTTTAACATATAACCTTTTTGTAACTCTTCAACAACCATACCAGGTTTAAAGTTTTCATCACTTACAGTCATTACTGCTTGATGGAAGTTAGGATCAAATTCTTTACCTTCAGCTTCAATCACTTTAACTCCTTGGTTTTCTAATAATGTCATGATTTGTTTATAAATCATTTCATATCCTTTTAAGAAGTTTGCCACTTCTTCACTTGGATTTTCAATTGCTAATGATCTTTCAAAGTTATCAACGATTGGTAACATTTGTTCAATAAAACCTTGCATCATGAACTTTAAGTTATTTGCATGTTCATTTTGCATACGTCTTTTAATGTTTTCCATATCCGCGAACACTTTATAATAATCATTTTTCCATTTATCAACTTCACCTTGAAGAATTTTAATTTGATCTTCTTGATCAACTTTTTCCTCTTCAACAACTTCAGCCTCAGCTTCTTTGTTTTCTTCAACTTCCTCAGTTACTTCTTTTTCAACTTTAGTTTCCTCAGCCAATTTGTTCACCTCTATTTCTCATCTTGTTTATCTTCTAAACAAGCCTTTTCAATATTTTCAGATATATACTCTACTAATGCCACTACTTTTTCATAAGGCATTCTTGTTGGACCAATTACCGAAATAGAACCTTTTGATGTTTCCCCTGTTTTAAATGAAGCAGAAATTACTGAAACATCATTCATTTTTCCTAGAGGTGTTTCATTTCCAATATTGATTTGAATACCATCCTCACTCGATAACGGTAGAGTTTTCCACACTTTTGAATTTTCAAAAGCACTTACAAGTCTTCTTAATTTATCCACATCATTAAATTCTGGTTGATAGAGAATATTTTCTTTTCCAGAAAAATAAACACTATTTGAAGCAAATTTAATGAATGCTTCCAAAAACGCATTAAATAATTCTTCATGTTGCTTCACTTGCGTTGTAAGAATTGGTCGAACATCTCGTTCTAAATGAAATGCGACTTCACTGATAGGTGTTCCTATCAATAATTCATTCATCACATTAACACAACTTAATAAATCTTCCATTTCTACATCACTTGAAAATTGGAAAACTTTATTTTCAACATGACCTTGACTTGTAATGATAATTGCTGTTACACGTCCATCATCCAAAGGAACAACAGAGATGCGTTGCAATGTATCATCTGAAGCATTTCCTAATGCAACACTTGTAAGATGAGTTAATTCACTCAACATGTTACAACTTTCATGCACCATCTCATTTAAATTTCGACGATGCTTATTAATAATTGTAGCAACTTGATTTTTTGTTCCTTCATCCAAATCAACTTTTCCTAAGTTATGAACATAGAAACGATATCCTTCTTTGGAAGGTACTCTTCCTGAAGAAATATGTGTTTTTTCTAGATAACCATAATTTTCTAGAAAGTTCATTTCATTACGAATCGTTGCACTTGAATACGGTAGTTGATATTTTACCATCAATGCCTTGGATCCAACCGGTTCAGCATTTTCGATAAATTCTTCAACTATACATTTGAATATCAGCATTTGTCTTGCTGTTAACATCAAGTTCACCACCTTTAGCACTCCTATTTCTCTTGTGCTAAATACATTATACATTTTATTTTAGCACTGTCAACAACTTGGTGCTAAAAAAATAAAAAAATAGCATTCCTGCTATTTCATAAAATCAATTAATATATCATTTAAAACATATTGCCCTTCTTGCGTTGCTTTTAAATAATCATTTTCAATCATTAATCTACCCTTTTCTATATTTCTAGTAACCGCTTCTTTATATAGAATACAAGCATCTTCTTGATATCTTTCTTTAAATTTCTTTAAATCTAAACCTTCTTTTAAACGAAGTGACATCATTATTTGATTAAACATCGTTTCTTCTTTTGTTTCATCAATTGTTGTTGTTTTAAAATCACCATTTAAATATTTAGTAAGTGATCGACTATGTTCTATAATTTGTCCATCAATTTTACTACATGCACCTAATCCTATTCCATAATAATTATCATAATACCAATAAATTAAATTATGCTTTGATTGATAACCTTGTTTAGCATAATTAGAAATTTCATATTTCTCAAAACCTATTTTTTCTAATTCTTGCTCAATGAATAATGTTAATTGATATTCGCTTTCTTCATCTAAAGGTTGATAATTTTTATATTTTAAAATCGTTCCTTCTTCTAAAATCAAAGAATAATAAGAAACATGTTGTAAATTTAAAGTTTGTAAAACTTCTATATCCTTTTTAATATCTTCTTTTGTTTGTTTTGGTAAACCATACATCAAATCAATTGAGATATTATCAAAACCTATTTCTTTAGCGTATTTAATAATATTTTTTACTTGTGTTGTATTATGATGACGATCTATTTCTTTTAATAAATGATTTTGAAATGTTTGTACACCAATACTTAAACGATTAATGCCACCTTTTTTTAAAATCTTTAACTTATAATAATCCATTGACTCTGGATTAACCTCCATACAATATTCTTCCACTTCTAAACTATAGGGTTTTAACATTGACATTAATTTTTCTAATTGTTCATCATTTAAAGCACTAGGGGTTCCCCCTCCAATATAAATCGTTTTTAAATGATGTTGCTCTATTTGTGATAATTCTTCATTTAATCTTTGTAAATAGAGATCACTTTGTTTTTGATCATAATAGACCTTGCAAAAATCACAATAACTACAAATAGACTCACAAAAAGGAATGTGTACATATAAACTTCTAGTCTCCATCTTTTAAACCAAATTCCTTTGCTAGTCCACCTAAAGAAGTTTCTTTATAAGCACTATTTAAATCTTTCCCTGTTTCTTTCATAACATTGACAATTGAATCAAAAGAAACTTTATTTTTTCTTAAATATCCTAATTGCTTCGCATAACTTGCTGCATCGATTGCACGTAAAGCTCCAAAACCATTTCTTTCAATACAAGGAATTTGGACATAACCACCCACAGGATCACATGTCAGTCCTAAATTATGTTCAAGTCCCATCTCGGCAGCATATTCGATTAAAGAATTGTTAAGTTCTAAAATCCAACCATACGCTGCCGCTGCCATCGCGCAGGCACTACCTACCTCTGCTTGACATCCGCCATCAGCACCAGAAATTGTTGCATTATGTTTAATAACATTTCCAAATAATCCAGCAACGGCCAAAGCTTTGATCAATTCTTTACGAGGAATTTCTAATTGCTTATAACAATAAAATAACACTGCTGGTAAAATTCCACTTGCTCCACATGTTGGCGCAGTAACAATTTTATTACCACAAGCATTTTCCTCAGAAACAGCATAAGCATAGCTTGAAACAAGTAATCTTTCTCGATCACTTTCTCTTCGTGTATTGATGGCTTGTTGATACATACTTTTAGCAACTCTTTTTAGTTGTAACCTTCCAGGAATCACTCCTTCATGATGTAAGCCATTTTGTACACAGGTAAACATACTATCTAACACTTCAAATAAGTAGGCCTTAAAATGTTCATCTTCATAATTTAAAACATAATCATAGAAGGAAATACCATTGTCTTCAATATATTGAATAATTTCTTTAAGATTTTTATGAGGATAGATTTGTTTTGTTTGTTGCAACTTACTTCCTTCATATTCAACAGTTCCTCCACCTATAGAATAAGCAGTAATTGTATCAAGAATTTCTTCATCTTGGTACACATAAAATTTCATTCCATTTGGATGATAAGGTAAACGATCACTTTTAAAACGAACAATCGTTTGCTTGCCCAATGTTTGTTTAATAATATAATCTGTTAAATGACCTTTTCCAGTTAAGGCAAGCGACCCATATAATTCAACTTCGAAACGTGAAGCATTTGGATATTGTTCTTTTATTTTAGAAGCTGCTCTTTGCGGACCCATTGTATGTGAAGAGGATGGTCCAAATCCTATCTTAAATAATTCTCTTAATGATTCCATAATTTCTCCTATATTCTTAACATAAATAATTCTAAACCTAATTTTTTATCTATTTGTCCCGTCTTAATTTTAACATCCAATAAAGATAATTCATTTAAACATCTAAGTAGTTCATCTATTTGAAAAAATTGACCTTCTTTTCTTACATATTTTAAACGAAAAGGATTAACTGCCAACATTTTAGCAATTTCTTGATCAGTATACCCTTTTCTATCTAATAATTTTACTTGATAAATCAACCGCATAGAATTAGCTACCAAAACAATCAATTTAACTGGTTCTTCATTAATTGTCATTAAATCTTTATAAATAGACATCATCTTTTGTTTATCTTTACTTAAAATAGCTGTTGTTAAATCAAAAACATTTTCATCCAAGGGACGACTGACAAGTTCTTCAACACAATGAATATCAATATGCTGTGTATATAAACAAAGCTTTTCTACTTCACTAGCAATATCCATTAAATTTGTTCCTTTTCTACTTAAAAGTAACTCTAAAGCATCATCATCAATGGTACAATTTCTTTTTTTAACTGCCTGTCTGGCTGTATCAGAAACTTTATAATAATTTAAAGGATTGATTTCATAAAACTGTGCTTCTTTTCTTAACATCTTGACAACTTTTTTTCGTTCATCAAAATTCTTTTCATCATTAAAAATAACAAGATGCACTGTTTTATCTAAATAAGGTAAACATTGCATAAAATAATCTATATCATGATTATCTTTTTTTATTTTTTTGGTTGTTAGAAAATCCGCTTTTTTAATAACAACCATTTTTTCATCACTTAAAAAAGGAGGTGTCATTACATCTTCTAAAACAACTTTCATTCCCTCTTTAGAAACATCATAAACTGTATAATTCATCTGTTCTTGATTACAATGATGATCTTTTTTTAACTTATCTAAACGTTGATCCATCAGTAATCTTTCTGTTCCATATAATACATATAACATATCATCACCATAGCTATTATAAACTAAAAACCACTTGAAGTCATGACATAATTCTTACCTCCATAATAAACAATCTTAACCATTCCCTGAAGATCACTTCGATAAATTTTCACCCCATATGCTTCCAAACGATTTAATGTTAAATAAGATGGATGTCTATAACGATTATTCTTTCCTACAGAAATAAGTGCTACTTTAGGATCAATCATTTTAAACAAATCATCACTTGAAGAACTGCTACTTCCATGATGTGCCACTTTTAAAACATCGACATCTAAATGATGATATGTCTGATATAAATCACTTTCCACCTCTTTAGAAATATCACCTGTAAATAAATAATTTAAACGGTTGATAGTCACGTAAATAATAGAAGAGCGATCATTTGAATTTGTATAATATTTATCTAAAGCTAAATTTTTAAAAACTAAATCACCTATGGTCTTTTTCTTAAAATCATAGATAACCTTTTTAACTTTAAAATGTTCTTTCAAAGACGTTAACGCTCCACAATGATCATAGTCTTCATGCGAAATAAAAACGGCATCCAAATAAAAAACACCCTGACTTTGTAAATAAGGAATCAACCGAGAAGTCGCAAGATCACTCTTTTGTAATCCCCCAGTATCAATCAATACATTTCCTCTGGCATAAGGCTGTTGAATAAAAAAACAATCCCCTTGGCCCACATCAATCATCACAACTTGTCCTTTCATGTTGTAATAAGGATAAAAATAAAAAGCAAGTAACACACTTAATAATAGACATACTTCTTGGGTTACTTTTCTATTGACATTCAATTTATAAATTCCTTTTAAATAAAGATAATAATAAACACCTATAAAAAATAAAGTCGGTTGACTAAAAGGCAATGTAAAAGAAAAATCATAAATAAAAGCAATCATTTTTAATAACAATTCATATTCTAAAGATAAAAAAGGTAAAACATATTTTCCAAGTAATAAATAATAAAGCATACTTTTATAAATCATTTCTATATAAGGCATTAGAAGAATACCTATTAAAAAAGAAAACACCGGTAAAACATGTTGAATAGAAATAATAATGGGAATTGAACCTAAAAATAAATAATATTTCCCTGCTTTTTGATTTTGTAAAAGTAAAATAAAAAAATAAATCAAATAAGAAAAAATAAAAGATAAATTATAAACCAAATAAGGATTATACATTAACATACCAACTGTTAAAAAAGAAAAAATATCCAACTGATTTAACCATTTACCAAAAATCATTGGTAAAAAAAGCATTAGATACGCTCTTAAATAAGAAATATTATAAGGAATACTAAACATGTAAACCCCAATCAATATAAGAGATATACATTTTTGTCCCTTTTTTGAAAAAAAGAATTTTAAAAAATTCATCAGCCATTTCTGTAAAATTGTAAGATGCATACCCGAAAGAGCAAATAAATGAACAATCGAGAGTTGCGTTAACTTTTGATAATATTCTTTCATTTGTTCATCTTTTGTTCCTAAAATAAATAAAGATAACAGACTTTTTACTTTGGAAGATGTCTTGATTCTTTTTTCTAAATAATGATATAGATGATCTTGATGTTGATTACTTTTTATTTTTTCGAGTTGTAAAGTATCAAAAATATTTAAACTATATAAATAATATTGATAATTAAACGCATAATCATTTTGTATTTGATGGAAGTTATAAGGTTTTCCTATCAAAGAAATGTCATCAAACAACGAGATATTTTTAAATTCTCCATAAACCTTTACTTTATGATACCCCCTCTTGACAACAATACTTTGATCATCCTTACTTACGACCTTTCCTGAAATTTCATTTTGATTTAAAGGTTGTGGTAAATAAAAAAAGAGAAATAAGAGAAATGATAATAGTAAACTTACACTCAATAGTATTTTAAAATGTTTTAAATACAGAAAAATAAAATAAAAAATAAGAAATACATATAAAATAGGATGTAACATTTTAGCTAAAACAACCGCCAATAAAGGAAGTGCTAGATAAAAACCTTTTCCTTTTATAAACATAAATACTCTCTTAATCGAAGATATGTCTTTTCACCAATTCCTTGAATATTCATTAAATCTTCAATTGTTTGAAATGGTGTTTTTTGTCGATACTCATCGATCTTTATGGCTGTTTTTTCTCCTATTCCTTTTAATTTCATTAAATCATCAAGTGAAGCATGATTTAATGAAATCAGATTTTGACCATGAGGTAAATAAAGTTTACTTTCATTTGTAAGTTGATAATTTTCATTAAATTGATAATGGTTATCTGTTTGCAGTTTTGTTAAAACATCATTAATTGTTGGTTTTGTTTTAAAGGAGAGTTTTTTTTCAAACTCTCCTTCTACATAAATGACAATATTTTGTTTGGTTTGAATATTTTCAACAATAGCTGTTGGCTTTACATAACTATAAATGAGAGAAATAAAAAATAGGACTATAAGTCCTATCTTTTCAAAACTATTCATAATCTTGTTCAATATTTAAATGACGATAAGCCTCAGCTGTTGCTATACGTCCTCTTGGCGTTCTTTTAATCAAACCAATTTGTAATAAATAAGGTTCATTGACATCTTCTAAAGTTTGTGGTTCTTCCCCAATAGATGCAGCAATTGCTTCAAGTCCTACAGGTCCTCCTTTAAAACGATGAATGATTCCTAATAAATACTTATGATCAACATCATCTAATCCTAAATTGTCTACTTTTAATCTTTCTAATGCTTCAATTGTTCTATCTCTTGTAATTGTTGCATCGCCATAAAACTGCGAAAAGTCTCTGACTCTTCTAAATAATCTATTTGCAATACGTGGTGTCCCACGACTTCTTCTTGCAAGTTCCCTTTTAGCATCATCATCCATAACAATATTATACACACGACTTGTACGATCAATAATTTGAGTCAGTTCTTCTTCACTATAATATTCTAATTTTGAAACAATACCAAAACGGTCTCTTAATGGTGCTGATAAATCACCTGCTCTCGTTGTTGCCCCAACAAGGGTAAAAGGTGGTAAATCAATTCTTACCGATCTTGTAGATGCTTCTTTTCCGATAACAACATCAATACAAAAATCTTCCATCGCTGGATATAAAATTTCTTCTACCACTTTATTTAAACGATGAATTTCATCAATAAATAAAACATCACCTGGTTCAAGAGCTGTTAAAATAGCTACTAGATCCCCTGTTTTTTCAATACTTGGACCTGTTGTAATTTTAATATGCGTCCCCATTTCATGAGCAATGATCATTGACATAGTTGTTTTTCCTAAACCTGGTGGCCCATAAAGTAAAACGTGATCTAACGACTCATCACGAAGCTTTGCAGCCCCTACAAACACTTTTAAATTTTCTTTAAGATTTGTTTGTCCAATATATTCATCAAAATCACTTGGACGAAGCGAACTTTCATCATCTTCTACAATTTCAGGATCTAAAACCTCGTTCATGTTTTCCCTCCTATTTAACAATTAAACTTAATGCTTTTTTGACATAACCATTTGTATCTAAATTTTCATCTGTCAATTTCTTAACAACTTTATCTACTTCACTTTGTTTATAACCTAATGCAATTAATACTTCCATGGCTTCTTCCAATTCTTGATTAACGACAGTTTGTTTTGTAGCAGTTACTTTTCCTTGTAAATCAAGAATAATTTGTCCTGCTGCTTTAGGTCCAATACCGGGTATTTTCTTTAAATAAGTCATATTGCCACTTTCAATAGCTTCACAAATTCCTTCAACATCTCCACTTGCTAGCATTGTACAAGCACTTTTACAACCAATTCCTTTAACTGAAATCAATTTTAAAAATAAATCTTTTTCTTCTTTTAAATTAAATCCATACAATAAAATACCATCTTCTTTTACTTGTTGATAAAGATAAACAACCACTTCTTTTCCTTTAGAAAAAGCATAAGGATTGCTCACATAAATTAAATAACCAATCCCATTATTTTCTAAAACAATATGATCACTTTGAATATCAACAATCAAACCTTTAATATAACTATACATACATTTCTCCTATTACTATTATATTATAAAAAACGAATCATTTCGTCTCAAATTTGTGTCAAATTTGTCTCAATTATATCATAGTATCTATTAACTGAAAATAAAAAATCAGGCATAAAGCCTGATTCATTAATCATAGAATTCGAATTCAAAATCAAGAATAGAAACAACATCTCCATCTTGACATCCTGCGTTTCTAAGAGCTTCATCAATTCCCATATTACGCATTTTAATAGATAAACGTTTAATTGCATCATCACTTACTAGAGAAGTCATGGATACAAGACGTTCAATCTTCTTACCAGTAATTGTCCACTGACCATTACCTAAATTATGAACAACAAATGGTGCCTCTTCTTCTTCATAATTATAAACAACTGTATTTTCTTCTACTTCTTCCATATCAAACTTAGGTGCAGTTTCTAAAGCATCTGCAACAGCATATAATACTTGATCAACACCTTCATGAATAATTGCTGAAATAGGGAATACTTTAACATCTTCTCCTACTTTTTCTTTGAAAGCTTTTAAATTTTCTTCAGCATTTTCTTCATCCATTTTATTAGCTACGACAATTTGTGGTCTTTCTAATAAACGATATTGATATTGTCCAAGTTCTTCATTAATTGTACAATAATCTTCATAAGGATCACGTCCTTCAATACCACCCATATCAATAATATGAACAATAACACGACATCTTTCAATATGTCTTAAAAATTGATGACCAAGTCCTTTACCTTGACTTGCCCCTTCAATTAATCCTGGAAGGTCAGCCATAACAAAGTTACGACCATCTTTTGCTTGAACGACTCCTAAATTAGGAACAATAGTCGTAAAATGGTAATCAGCAATTTCTGGTCTTGCACGTGAAACAACAGATAAGAATGTTGATTTACCTACTGAAGGGAACCCTACAAGTCCAACATCTGCTAATAATTTAAGCTCACAGCAAACATCAAATTTTTCTCCCGGTTCTCCTCTTTCACAAATTTGTGGTGCAGGATTTCGAGAAGTTGCAAAACGCGCATTTCCTCTTCCACCACGACCACCTTTAGCAAGAACGACACGTTGTCTGTCTTCTGTTAAATCAGCCATGATTTTTCCAGTTTCTTCATTCGTAATAACTGTCCCCACTGGTACCTTGATTACTAAATCACTTGCATCTGCACCATGCATTTTTTTAGCCATCCCATTACCACCAGGACGTGCCTTATAAACACGTTTATATTTTAAATCTAATAACGTTGATAAAGATGTTGTTGCTTCAAAAATAATGCTTCCACCTTTTCCACCGTCTCCACCGGCAGGTCCACCTTTTGGAACATGTGCTTCACGTCTAAAAGCCACTGTTCCATCTCCACCTTTACCAGCTTCAATATATATTTTAGCTTTATCGATAAATTGCATACTTCCACCTCTCTTTCAAAAAAAAATCCCTTTTCAGGGATTTCATTATGCAGCTGGGTAAACTGATACTTTTTTTCTATCTTTTCCCATTCTTTCGAATTTAACAATTCCATCACACATAGCGAATAAAGTGTCATCTCCACCTTTTCCTACGTTAGTACCTGGATGAATTTTAGTACCTCTTTGTCTATAAATAATAGAACCAGCAGTAGCGAATTGTCCGTCTGATAATTTAGCTCCTAATCTTTTTGATTTTGAGTCACGACCGTTTTTAGTTGATCCAACCCCTTTTTTAGAAGCGAATAATTGTAAATCTAATTTAAACATCATGATGTTATTCCTCCTCATAGGTTATCTTGATATATTGATGATAGTCTTCTGTAAATGATTCCAAACTAATCACAAGAGTCTCTAGTATCACTTGCATTATTTCATCATTTTCATACACATCTATCATTATATTACCATTTTTTAAAATAATTGCACACTTTTTTCCTTCTAGAAATCCCTTTTTAGCAAGAGTATTGCAAATACCTGTAGCAACAGCACTTACGCCAGCACACACAAGATCTTTGCCATATTCACCAAACTGGGCATGTCCTTTTATTTTAATTTGCGTAATATATTTATTATTTCTTTTTATTTGAACTTTAATCATTATTTAACGTTGATTGCATCAACAATTAATTTTGTATAAGGTTGTCTATGACCTTGTTTTTTGTGGTAATGTTTTTTAGCGTTATATTTATAAATAGTTACTTTTCTTTCTTTACCTTGTTTTTCTACAGTAGCTTCTACAGTAGCACCTTCAACATAAGGAGCACCAATAGTTACAGTTTCATCTCCAACTAATAATACTTTATCAAAAGTAACTTTTTCTCCTGCTTCAACTTCTAATTTTTCTACGAAAATTGCATCACCAGCTTCAACTTTTAATTGTTTTCCACCTGTTTCGATAATTGCGTACATACCGCACCTCCTATAAATTTTTTCTAAGACTCGCCAACCAAGGCAGCAAACGCATTTAATACCTCTTATGTGCGGTTGTAGTCTAGAGGTCTACAACAAGTGCATTATACTGAATATTCCAATTAAAGTCAATGCGATTTCTTAGATTTTATCAAATAAATTTTTATTGTGTCAAAATCATAAAATCGTTGATGAAAATGATAGATATTTTGATAAGGTCGAAAATATTCAAGATGTTTATTTATTTTCACTCTTTTTTTACTAAGATGATCACTCATTAATGTTTCCATATAAATCAAACGATAATTTTTAAGATATAAAATAACTTGATAAAATAAATATCCTAAAATAATTTTTCTCCCTATTTGTTTCGTAATAATCCATAAAATACAAATAAATAATAGTGAAACTTTTATTTGTATTTGCATAGCTTTTTGATAATCTATGAAATAAGATAAAAATAATAATAAAAGTTTTGAACCATCCAAAGGATAAACTGGAAGTAAGTTAAATATTAAAATATAAATATTGATTTTAGCTAACAATGGTTCCTTTATAAAAAGAAAAAAAATAAAACAAATAAGATTAATAAATGGACCACAAAGAAGCATCCCTATTTCTTCATAAACATAATGCTTTCCTAAATCTTTTAACAATAAAAAAGCCCCAAAAGGAAGTATCATGATCTTTTCAATTTCAAAAGAGAAATAAAGAGCAACGAGATAATGTCCTATTTCATGTAAAATAGAAAAAAGTAAAAAAGCTACATAATAAGAAGATCTTGATATAAAAGCTAAAAACAAATAAAGATAAGTAAGGGGATGTATTTTCATTTTACATCCCCAAATATTCTTGATAAGTGATTTGTTTTCCTAAATATTCAAATATCATTTTAAACTTTTGTTGATACAAAGCAATTGTATCCCCTTGTTTTATTTTTTGAAATTTTTTTACTTGAATATCTTTTAACTTAGAAAAAGTAATTTCCGTACCATTTTCATCTAAAATAGTCACTTGTTGTTTTTTTACATCAATCACTTTACCGTTATTCATTGCAAGAACCTGATTTCCTGTTCCTTTATAATAATCATCCTTGATCAAGGTATATTGTAATTCTTGACTTACTTTAACATCTTCTGGTAAAAAATCTAAAACACTTTGTGAAACAAAGGTAATCAATTGTTGTAAATATTTTTGATTAAATATTTTTTGTTCAAGTTCTGGATTTTTCAAAACAATCAACGAACCTAAAACAACAATCATCATGACCATCAAGCGTACCATACCATTATAAAGCTTTTTGAAATTATGATCATTAAGCGGTCTTTTCCTTTTTTCAATACGTTTTCTTACATCATCCAAATCTGACATATAATCACCTATTACATCATATGAAATCATCCCAAAAAGATACGACTTAATAAACCTCTCCTTTTACATTTAGCAAAAGCTCTTTTATGTCCTAACAAACGATGTGCGATATTATCAAAACAATCATGTAAAAGATGACCCTTCAACAAATAAACAGGGCGTCCTTTATTATTAGCTTCAATCATTTCATGATCTTCATAAACAATTCCTAAAAGTGGTAAGGACAAAATATCTAAAGCATCATCGATCGTTAATGATTTGCCATCTTCAATATCATCTAAATTCACTTTATTAATAATCAACTTTAAATCCTGTATTCCCTTTTTAAGCAATAGGCCAATCACTCGGTCATTATCTCTTAATGTTGCAAGATCAAGATTAACAACAATAATTGCTTCATCAGCAATTGATGAGGCATAAGTAAACCCTTGTTCAATTCCTGCTGGTGAATCTACAATAATAAAATCAAAATCATTTTTTAAATAATCAATCAGTGCCGCCATGATCGATGCATCTAAATTTTGAAAAGACAACGTTTTACACGCTGGTAATAAATAAAGCGTTTGTTCTCTTTTATCTTTGACCAAAACCTGATGAATTTCACATTTACCAGAAATCACATCATTTAAATCATAAACAACTCTATTTTCCAATCCCATCATAACATCTAAATTCTTTAAACCAAAATCTCCATCAATCAAACATACTTTTAAGTTTTGATGCGCCAAAGCAATTGCTAAATTAACACTGATACTACTTTTACCCACACCACCTTTTCCAGATGTCACAGTAATGATTCTAGACATGTATGTAATCCCCCTTTTCTACAACGATATCATTATCTTTATAATAAACAAGTGACATTTCGAAAGTTGTAAAATGGTGTATAGATTTTCCAAAAAAGCGAATTGTTGCATTCTTAAATCTTTGACTAGAAATACAAGCTTCTTCACTTTGGCCTTCTATAATCCCAAAAACACCTTGCATGACATATAATTTAGCATACACTTGAACAATGGCCCCTGGATTGATTTTACCTGTAATTAAAGTATCTTCATAAATTTCTATTTTTTCTCCTGCATGTATAGAAGCACCGATCATTCTTAATTCTTTTTTCTCCTCCGTTTTTTCTTCTATAAAACCACCAAACAAGAGGCTTTTACATTCTACAAGAACGCCAAAAAATTGTAATATCTCATCATTTTCCAAAATTCGACCCTTCAAATCAAAAAAGGCCTTTGGGTAATAATCCTTCTTTTTAAAGAAAGATTGCACCAAAAGACCTTTTAATTCATTTAATAAAACTTCAAAATCGACTTCATTATCCATTATAAAAATCAAACGTCCATTAAGATTCTTAACTAAAATATACATCAATATCACCTTCAAATTTTAATTTATCGTGGATAAAATACACCCCATTAAAAATAACAATATTGAATAGTAATGTTGGTAGTAGTCTCTTAATTAGAAATGTTGTTATCACTAATTGAGTTGTATTTGTTATCCACATTAAAGAATATAACACACTTTCCTGTACAAAAATTGTCAAAACAACGATGACAATTGCCTCAAAATAAGTCATAACAGCTTTTTTCATATAACGCTTTTCAAAAAAAGAATACATAAAGAACAATAAGACATATACAAAAATAGAATTTCCATAAATTACACTAAAATAAATTCCACAAATTCCTGCAAAAATATAACGATGATCTTCATCAATTGTATTCGTCAATAAATCAAACATCATCACACCAACATAAGGAACAATTGTCAAATTTAATTTCAAAATTGAAGATGGTAAATAAAAACGTAAAATACTGTCGATAACAAAGGAAATAAACATGATAATTAAATATCTAACAAGCTTATTCTTCATTACCATTGACCTTCTTTACTACACTTACATAAGATAAATCTTTAAACTGCGCAGCCATTTTAACAGTTAAAGTCATTGTTGTTCCATCACTTTGAGTTACCAGTTTTTTTGCTTTACCAATATAAATTCCTTTAGGACATTTTCCATCTCCACCTAAACCAGAAGTATAAACTTTCGCATTTTTTTCTAATTTATCAATTCCTGAAAGTAAAGTAATATTTAAAACTTTCTTATTAACATCATAATTTTTTAATAATCCATAAATCGTTTGATCACCATTAATAATCATTACTGGAATTTGATTTGATGGATTTTCACTTGTAAGTAACGAAACAGTAGAACTAATTTCCGTTACATGACTAACAACACCGATCATTCCTTTAGAATCACAAACTGCCATTCCTTCTTGCACATTATTTAAACTTCCAGCATCAATTGTAATTTCATCATTCCAATTTGTTTGATCACGTATTTGTACACTAGCTGCCTTCGTTTTATAATCATTTGGAAGGTAATCCATTTCTGTTAATTTCTTTAATTTTTTTATTTCTGATTGTAAAACTTCATTTTCAGATTCAACATTGACATAAGAGTCTAACTTTTCTTTTAAAATCCTATTTTCATCATAAACATCCTTTAAATCATTATATTCATTAAAGATATCATTTACAAAAGAAATAGGTTTTTTAATAATATAGTATTCAATCATAGAAATAGAATTACTTAATGTCTTTTCTAAACGGGATTGTTTTCTCCCTACAAAAAAACCAATAACTGATACTAAAATAACAACGACAAAAACACCAATAATAATTCTTTTATTTCTTTTTTTTCTACGATTGTTCATATAATCACCTCTAGTATCATTCATTATATAGAGTTCACTAAAAAAAATCAATCTTCTTTATTTTGATAGATTTTTTTTGAAGCAAAACTATAAAAACAATGCTTACCAACAATTAGATGATCTATGAACTCTATTTCTAAACAATCTGCCATTTCTTTAATCTTTTGCGTTATTAGTTCATCTTCTACAGATGGTGCAGGATTTCCACTTGGATGATTATGTATCAAAATAATTCGATTAGCACCACATCTAAGTGTATGTTGAAATACCTCTTTTGTTTCTAACATAGAAGCGTCTCCACTTCCTATAAATAATAATTTCTCTTGAATGATTTCTAAACGGCTATTTAAACAAAGTAAAATGACTTTTTCCTGTTTTTCAAACATCAATTTATGTTTAATATATTCATAACCATCTTGAGGTTCTTTAATAACAAATCTTTTTGTATTTTCTTTTTGCATTCTTTTCGCAAGTTCTATACTTGCCATTAATTCAATTGCTTTTGCTTGTTTAATACCTTTGATCTTCGTTAATTGATAATAATCTACATCTTTTAAAGCTTGGAACCCTCCTATTTCTTCTAATAATAAAGAAGCCAAATTTAAAACAGACATTTCTTTATTTCCTGTTCTTAAAATTACCGCAATTAATTCTTGATTCGATAAAGTTTCAATTCCATTACAAATTGCTTTTTCTCTTGGTCTTTCAAAGCGAGGACAATTCAACATCATTTAAAGCTTTACTTTTATTTTTTTACTTAAACAATAGGCTAATACTATTTTTATAAGATCTCCAGGTATAAAAGGAACAACACACATCATTAAAGAAGCACTTAAATTCATCTTCGTCACAAACATAAACCACAGTGTTCCAATAAAATAGCAGATCACACTTCCAATAATACATGCTAAACCAATAGGAACTCTTGTTTTTAATTTTGAAATAACATAGACCATTATTGGAAACGAAAAGATATATCCCCCACTATAACCTAAAAGTGATCCCATACCGCCTTGAAATCCAGCAAAAACAGGTAAACCAACCGCACCCATCAACAAATAAACAACACATGTACTAACTGCTACTTTACAAGGAGCAATCAATGCAATTAAACAAACCATAAAGGTTTGTAATGTAATTGGTACATATCCCGGTAAATCAATTTTAATTTGCGAAAATATAGCCATCATACATGCCATAAGTGCACAATAACACATTTCTTTTACTTTGAAGTTCAAAGCTTCCACCCCCTGAAAGCATATTATCAAAGAGTGACTTCCTTGTCAATTTGTTTTTAAAAATTGATAAATTGCATTATATTCTTTTTTTTCAATCTTCTTTTGATAACGATCATCTATAAAATATTCTTTAACCACACATGTATTTCCTTTTTCAGCAATCTCTTTTGCTTGTTGATGTGCCTCTTTTTGTTTTATAAAAATATCAGTAATAACAACATACTCTTGATCTTGATACATAAAACCCTTATACCCTAATTCTTCTATTTGTTTCATTGTATTTTCAGCATTTGCTTTTTCTTTATAGCGTCCTACTTGTACAACATAGATATTGATTTCTTGCTTAAGCGCTTGACTTACATAATACATAGTTAGTGTATTACATAAAAGCATCAAAAAAGTAAAAATAAACATTCCTTTCTTTTTCATAGACTCACCTCTTTCTAGTCTATGAAAATTAATAAAGAATATGAAGGTACCAAAGTACCTTCATCTATTATCTCCATTCAATAGAAACAAGTCTTGGAATTGAAATACGACCACTAGAAGAATATAACATTTTATAAACGGCTGCTCCCACAACAACACAGACGATCCATGTTCCTACTCCTCCACCAATAATTTCCATTTGATTTGTTAATTGTAATTCTTGCATTTTCATTTCCTCCTTTTTTTATTTAAGGAACAGACACCCACTAACTTCCTCACTATTTATATAGACATTTTTTGAGTATTTTTCTTTTAAAAATTAAAAAAAATCAAGTTTTTTCAAACTTGATTTTACATAGCTGCTAATTTTTCTTTAACAGCATTATATTTAGATGTATAATCTTCTAATTTTTGACGCTCACTATCAACTTTTGCTTGAGGTGCTTTTGATACAAATTTTTCATTACTTAACATATTTGTACAACGTTTAATTTCCCCTTCAAGTTTTTGAAGTTCAGCTTGTAATTTTTGTTTTTCCGCTTCTTTATCAACATACGCACCAAGTTCAACGATCAATGTATTACCACCTTGAATCATAGCTGTCGCAATATCTTTAGAAGCTTTTTGATTATAGCCAACACAAGTTGCATTACATAATTTCTTTAAGTAAGGAACACATTGGTCTAATAAAGCTTGTAAGTTTTCATCTTTTGTTTCAATTGAGTATTCCACTTCGATTGCATTTTTAATTGTATAGTTTGCACGAATTTCACGAACACCTTTAACAATATCCATTAAATAAGTAAATTGTTTGTTGATGTTTTCATCATTGAAATCAGGATTTACTGTTGGATATTTAGAAATACAAATTGATTCTTCTAAATGTGGAATTGCTTGATAAATTTCTTCAGTTACAAATGGCATGAATGGATGTAACATTCTAACGATTGCATTTAATACATAAACAAGAGTATGGGCACTTGCTTGTTTTTCAACTTCATTATCACTATTTAAATGAACTTTTGTAAGTTCGATATACCATGAACAGAAATCATCCCAAATGAATTTATATAATTCGCTACCAACATTAACAAATTCAAATTTATCCATGTTCGCATCTACTTCTTCAATTACGTTATTTAAACGATTTAAGATCCATTTATCACATAAATTTAAATGATTAAATTTTAAATCTTTATATTCTAAATCTTCATCAATATTCATTAAAACAAATCTAGCTGAGTTCCAAATTTTATTAATAAAATTCCATGATGCTTCTAGTTTTTCAGGAATATATCTTAAATCCATACCTGGTGCTGAATTTGTAGTTAAGAAGAATCTTAATGTATCGGCACCATATTGATCGATAACATCCATTGGGTCAACCCCATTACCTAATGATTTAGACATTTTTCTTCCTTGTTCATCACGAATTAAACCATGAATCAAAACATGTTCAAATGGTCTTTGACCTGTAAATTCTAATGATTGGAAAATCATACGACTTACCCAGAAGAAAATAATATCATATCCTGTAACTAAAGTATTTGTTGGGAAGTATCTTTTAAATAAAGGATCTTCTGTATTAGGCCAACCTAATGTTGAAAATGGCCATAATGCACTAGAGAACCAAGTATCTAAGACATCTTCATCTTGTGTCCAGTTTTCGATATCTTCTGGTGCAGTTTTTCCAACATAAACTTCACCTGTTTCTTTATGATACCATGCTGGTACTTGATGTCCCCACCATAATTGACGTGAAATACACCAGTCTTCGATATTTTCCATCCATTGTGTAAATGTTTTTTCAAATCTTTCTGGTACAAAGTTTACTTTAGAATCTTTCTTTTGATTAGCTAAAGCAACTTCAGCCAATGGTTTCATCTTAACGAACCATTGTTTTGATAAATAAGGTTCAACAATAGCTCCTGATCTTTCTGAGTGACCTACTTGATGTAAATGTTTTTCAATATGATCAACAATACCCGCTGCTTCAAAATCAGCGACTAATTGTTTACGACATTCAAAACGATCCATACCTTGATATTTATGACAAAGTTCATTCATTGTTCCATCATCATTCATACAAATAGGCATGTCTAAGTTGTATTTTTTAGCTAAGGCAAAGTCATTGGGATCATGCGCAGGTGTACATTTCATAACAGCTGTCCCAAAATCCATATCGATATAACTATCAGCCATAATTGGTAATTTTTCACCATTAGCTGGGTTGATTGCATATTTACCAACTAAATCTTTATATCTTTCATCATCAGGGTGAACAAAGATAGCTTGATCGGCAAACATTGTTTCAGGACGTGTTGTCGCAATGACTAATTCTTGATCACTATCTACAATTTTATATTTGAAATAATACATTGCCCCTTCAATTTCTTTATGAATAACTTCGATATTACTTAAAGCTGTTCTTTGTACAGGATCCCAGTTAATAATTCTTTTACCTTGATAAATATATCCTTTTTCATATAAACGAACGAAAACTTCTTTAACCGCTTGAGATAATCCTTCATCTAAAGTAAATCTTTCTTTCGAATAATCTAAAGATAAACCTAATTTTTCCCATTGAGCACGAATAATAGAAGCATATTCTTCTTTCCAAGACCAAGCTTTTTCTAAGAAACCTTCTCTTCCTAAATCATAACGAGAAATTCCTTCTTCTCTCATTCTTGCTTCTACTTTAGCTTGTGTAGCAATTCCGGCATGGTCCATACCAGGAAGCCATAAAGCATCGTAACCTTGCATTCTTTTATAACGAATAATCATATCTTGTAAAGTTGTATCCCAAGCATGTCCTAAATGAAGTTTACCTGTAACGTTTGGTGGTGGAATAACGATGGCATAAGGCTTTTTAGAAACATCTCCTGCTTTAAAATATTCTTTTTCTAACCAATGTTGATATTTACCTTTTTCAACACTTTTATGATCATATTTACTCGCTAATTCTTTTTTCATTTTCATCATCCTTTTCAATAAAACTTTCTTTATGTTCTTTAATATATTCTCCTAATTTATCACCAATTCCTGAAGAACGTAATAAAGAAACAAATTCATTTGTAAAATCAGAGAAATTGTATGTAGCGTATTCACTTGTTTCATCAATTTCATCTTCTTGATCATTTTCAATTAAAATAGCTAATTTTTCAGCTTCTTCTAATAAATGAGCAATATCATAACATTTCATTGTTTCAAATGCTTCTTTATAATAAGGTCGATAATTACAATAAGGTTCTGTTATAAAAAACGAATGGATTGAACCTCTTCCCCCTTCTAAAGAACATTCTAATTGGTACATTGTATAAATCAATAATTCCTCATGTGTTAAATAAGGAATAATATTTCCATCATAGTTATCATCTTCATATAGACGATCTTCTTTCGCATTAATATGAAAAATAACAGCTCTTGTTAGATCAATTGGTTCAATCTTATCAAAAACATCACTTGTAAGATGAGAAAACATATCTTTTTCTTGAGCTAATTTTTCTTCATATTGCTTTCTTTTTTCTTTTACTTGTTTAAATTTTTTACCATAAAAACTAAACAAGAACACACACATGATAGCAAAAATAATCCATACATACCAATACTCTGTAAAATAATTCATCTTTTTCCTCCTTAAAATAAAAAAGCCATCCCTCTAAGGACGACTTATATCGCGATACCACCTTAGTTCTAAGTATAAAACTTAGCACCTTAAAACTTTAACGCAGTTCTACGTGTTAAACTACTTTATTTCATCTAACATGCTCCTTGGCTACCTTCACTCTTTTCATTTATCCCTTTCCAGCAAACGGGACTCTCTATCAAACAAAGAAGAACTACTCCTCCAAATCATTGCAGTTCTATTCTATCAAATAGACTATTTCTCGTCAATCATTAACTTTTTGAATATTTCTTGTAAGCCATCTAAATAACAAATTAATTTTGACATTTGATAAATATTGGCTTCTTCTTGTAAATTTAATTGAACTTGCGGAACAATTGATAAAATACATTGTATTAAGATTTTTTCTTCTTTTAAAAGCTTTACTTCTTTTAAATAATATTCTAATAACGGTAAACTCTCATAGAGTTCATCATGATTTTGAAAAATATCTATCAAATCATAAATACAATAATTAATTTTCATTTGATCAATTGAAATAAGTGTTTCATCACTAACAAAAATATGTTCCTTATTAAAATGATTATACGTTAAAGAAAGTCTAATTTCATTTTTACCTTTCATTATTTCTTGATATTGACTTAAATAATAATGTGCTTGATTTAAACAATGAACGATACGATAATAATTTAAAACAAGCATCCAACCTGCTGGAGATTTAAATTTTCTAAATTCAAATTCTCTCATTAATTCTTCATAATCATTTTTTCTTTGTTGAATCAAAGAAAAAAGATCATCATACTGCTTTTTAAAAAAAGCATCTTCTTCATGTTGCATAAAAAAAGAATGATTGTGTAAATACGCTAGGATTTGATAATATGTTTTTATTTTCATTTCTTTTTTTATATGATTATCTTCTTGTAAATAAGGCATAAGATAGATATATTGATCTTGAAAAGGTGTAAAATAGTGTTGTTCATTATTTAATATCAAATGAATAAAATGATGGAGATGTAAGGTATTAAGATGTTGATAAGCAACTTCTAGTTTCTTTTCATCAACAATCTTAACACAATAAAAATGATTAGCTGTTTTCACTTTATAGACACGCGGACTGATTTGAATCAGTCCAATTACGTCTAAATCATACTTTGTTTGAATGATCTTTTGGAGCATAAGGAATAATAAGAATTTGTCCTGCATCTAAATTTAGATCTTGATTATAGTCTCTAATCATTTTTTCATCTACCTGATATTGTCTAGCTATTGAAGCATACGTATCATTTGGTAAAACGACATATAAATAATAAACACCTAGATCCTCGTCATCATCAACCTTTTCTTCTTTTTCTTTCGTTTCATAAATTTTTTCTTGTAACTTTTCAACATCATGAATTTCTTCGGGTACCTCAGCAACGACTTGTTCATTTATCGTTTGAGTCTCAACATCCCTTGATAATTTTTCAATTTCATCAATAGGATCTTCATCAAGTTGAATATAACGATTTTCACCTTCTTCAACCCCATACACTCCAACTTCAATTTTAATTTTCAAATTACCATCAATAATATCATAATGAAAATCTTCAACCTTTAAATGAAAATCTTGACGATCTATAATCTTTTGATCATCCGCATAAACATCTAATTCCACATTTTCTAAAAAATGTCTTTTTTCTTGACTAATATATTCTCCTTTAATAGCAAGACTCCCCACCGCTCTAACACCATGATCTTCAATCTTATAGTCGATAGATTCATCAACCGTTAAAGAAACTAATTCCTTTAATTGATGTAGTAAATCAATTTCCTTTTCGTAAAATATTTTTTGCATAGTCATCCTCCTAACAAAGTCTATGCAACAAATCATCAAATATGAAAAAAAGTAGGTTTCCCTACTCAAAATCTAAATCACACAATTCATAAATTGCATTCCAAGCTTCTTGAATTCCTTTTTTCTTTAAACTTGAAAAACGAATAAATGTATCACTTGGATCAAAATGTAATGTATCTTTAATTAATTTTTCATTTTTCTTTAAATCATTACGTTTAAGCTTATCTTCTTTAGTCGCAACGACAATGACAGGTACACCATGATGTTTAACGAACTCATACATCATCACATCATCTTTTGTTGGTTTATGACGATAATCAACAAGTAAAATAAAACCTCTTAAAGTTTGTCTTTCACTAATATATTCATCCATCGTTTTACCAAATTGTTTTGTGACATTATTAGCAACTTTAGCATATCCATATCCAGGAACATCTACAAAATAAAGTGCATCATTGACATTAAAGAAATTCAAAGTTCTTGTTTTACCTGGCGTACTTGATACTTTTGCAAGACCATTTCTAGATAACATTGTATTAATAAAACTACTTTTTCCAACATTTGATCGTCCAGCTAAACACATTTCTGGAAAACTTTCTTTTGGCCATTGGCTTTTCCATGCGGCTGATAATATATATTCTGCTTTTTTAATTTTTACCATTTTTCATCACCTTTTGTATTGTACAAAAAAAATAACGGAAATTCAAGTTTCCGTTATTTAACAATTGCATGTTCTAAAACTGTATCGATATGATCAGCTAAAACAATTTCTAAATCATTTCTTACTGATTCTGGGATATCTTCGATATCCTTTTCATTTTCTTTAGGAATGATGATTTTTCTAATTCCAGAACGATGTGCTGAAATAGATTTTTCTTTCAATCCACCAATTGGTAAGACATTACCACGTAAAGTGATTTCTCCTGTCATGGCAACATCATCTCTTACAGGTTTATTTGTAAAAGCTGAATAGATTGCAGTTGTAAGAGTGACACCTGCTGATGGACCATCTTTTTTGATAGCTCCTTCAGGAACGTGAATATGAATATCTTGTTTATCAAAGGCTTTATCATCTAAACCATATTTTTCTTTATTAGCTTTTAGGTAATCTAAAGCAATTGATGCTGATTCTTTCATAACATCACCTAATTGACCAGTAATAATAAATTTACCAGTACCATCAAAATGATTAACTTCGATTGGTAAAATATCTCCACCAAATTGAGTATATGCCATACCAGTAACAACACCTACTTGAGGACGAGGAAGTTTCTTAGTATGATCAAATGGTGCTTTTCCTAAGAATTCAACAAGTTTATCTTGATCAATTGTAACTGATTCAACTTTTTCTTTTAGGATAGCTAAAACAGTTTTACGACATAATTTAGCAATATATCTTTCAAGTTCACGAACACCTGCTTCACGTGTATAGTGTTGAATGATTTCCATGATGATATCATCAGAAATAATCATTTGTTCAGGTTTTAATGAATGCGCATCTAATTGTTTTTTAATTAAATGTTCTTTAACAATCATTAATTTTTCTTGTTCTGTATAACTTGAAACTTCAATAATTTCAAGACGATCTCTAAGTGGTCCAGGAATTCCTCCTAAATCATTAGCAGTCGCAATGAATAAAACTTTAGATAAATCATATGGTTCTTCGATATAGTTATCAGAAAATTGAGAATTTTGTTCAGGGTCTAAAACTTCAAGCATTGCACTTGTAGGATCACCTTTATAATCACTTGCCATCTTATCAATTTCATCTAATAAGAAGACAGGATTTACAACACCCGCTTTTTTCATTCCTTGAATGATACGTCCAGGCATTGATCCTAAATAAGTACGACGATGTCCACGAACTTCTGCTTCGTCTCTTACTCCACCTAAAGAAGCTTTAACAAATTTACGATCTAAAGCACGTGCAATACTTTTAGCAATACTTGTTTTCCCCACACCTGGTGGACCTGCTAAACAGATAATTGGTGCTTTTAAAGATTGTGTCATTTGTTTAACTGCTAAGTGTTCAACAATTCTTTCTTTTACTTTTTCTAATCCAAAATGATCTTCTTCTAAAATTGCTTCAATTTTAGAAATATCTTCTTCATCTTTAGTTTCTTGATACCAAGGTGTTTTCATCACCCAATCAATATAAGTTCTAACAACGTTCGCTTCTGAAGATGCTGGTGGCATAGCTTCAAAACGACGTAATTCTTCTTCAATTTTATCCTTGATATATTGAGGATATGGATTTTCAGCTAATTCTTTACGAATTTGATCAGCATCGTCTCCTTTATCAACAGTATCACCAAGTTCATCTTTAATAGCTCTTAATTTTTCTCTTAGATAGTATTCTTTTTGATTTTCATCAATACTTTCTTTGACTTTTCTATTGATTGTATCTTCTAATTGACTAATCATTTTTTCAGACTCAATAGAACTTGCTACTAAGAATAATCTTTCATTAATTCTTTGTTCTTCAAGAATTTTTTGTTTTCTATCTAAATCAATTGGTAAATATTGACCAATTGTATCAGCAAGTAAACTAGCTGATGTTCCATTTGAAAGTAAAGTTAAGCTTTCAGCTGGAATATGAGGCATATGACGTCTTGCTTGTTCAAAATAAGCTGTTGTTTTTCTTACTAAAGCAACTTCTTCATTTGTGTCTCCATAAATATCTTCTAAAACTTCAGCTGTTGAAAAAATTGAACCATCTTCAATTTTAAAATCTCGAAGGGCAACTCTTTTTTCTCCAGTAACAGTTAATTTGATTGTCCCTGCACTATCGCGACGGATTTTCTTTTCAATTTTACATAAAGTTCCAACATGATAAACATCATCATATTTCGGATCATCAACAATAGGATTGATTTGTGATACAAATAGGATATTGTTATCAAAGTCACGACTTGAAAGTTCAAGTGCTTTTAAACTAAGGGGGCGACCAACATCTAATGATAAACGGTTACCCGGAAAGACAATCATTCCTCTTGTGCACACAACAGGAAGGGTTAATAATGTACTTTCACTCATAATAATCCTCCTTTTTTAAAAAGACGCTTACGCGTCTTTTAAACTATTTCTTTAAGTTTTCTTTAACAACGTCTAACGCTTTTCTATTTAAAATATCAGCATCGATTTGGTACATATTTTGAGCGAAGATTTGTTTGATTTCTTCTAAGTCTCTATTATATGTATTTGCGATTGTTTCTAATTCGCTATTACGTTCTTCATCAGTTACTTCAATATTTTCAGCTTCAACGATAGCAGCTAAGATTAAGTTTAATTTAACTCTGTCTTTTGCTTGATCAGTTAAATCAGCTTTGATAGCATCTTTGTTTTTACCAGTGAATTGTTCATATAATTCAAATGATAAACCTTGTTGTTGTAAGTTCATTTCAACTTCTCTTAACATTGTATCTAATTCAGAATTTAATAAAGCTTCACTATCTTCTACTTTACAACATTCAATTAAAGCTTGAGTTAAATCAGAGAAGAATTTGTTTTCTACTTCATTTTCTTTTTGTGATTTTAATTGAGCTTTAATATGATCTTTTAATTGATCTAAAGTTTCAACACCTTCGATGTTAACATCTTTAGCTAATTCATCATCAGCTTCAGGTAAAACTTTTTCTTTAATTTCATGAACAGTTACTTTGAATGTAGCTTCTTTACCAGCTAATTCAGTAGCTTGATAATCTTCTGGGAATGTTACAACAACATCTTTTTCATTTTCACAAGTCATACCGATCATTTGATCTTCAAAACCTGGAATGAATTGTCCAGAACCGATTTCTAATGAATGATTTTCAGCTTTTCCACCTTCGAATGCTTCACCATCGATGAATCCTTCAAAGTCCATAACTACTGTATCACCTTTAGCAACCTCACCGTTTTCTTTAGTTGTTAATTCAGCGAATTGATGACGATAGTTTTCAACTTGTGCTTCGATATCTTTTTTAGCAACAGTTACTCTACCTTTTTTAACTTCTAATCCTTTGTATTCACCTAATTCAACTTCAGGTTTAACAGGACATAAGATTGTAATTTTTAAGTTATCATTATCAACACTATCAATATTTAATGTTGGTTGAGCAATTGGAGCAACTTCAGCTTTTTTCATGATATCAGCATATCTTTTTTGTAAGATTTGATCAGTAGCTTCATCATAGATAGCTTGTTTTCCAAGTCTAGCTTTAATCATAGCAACTGGAGCTTTACCAGGTCTGAAACCATCTAATTTAACTCTTGTAGCTAATCTTTTTAAAGCAGAGTCTTGAGCTTCTGCCCATTCTTTTTTATCAAATGTTACTTTAATTTGAGTAACAGCATTTTCTAATTTTTTTGTAGTTGTTCTCATTATATATTTCTCCTTATTCCGTATCAAAAGACATTATATACTAACCTTTTTTTAAATTCAACTATATTAATAAATTTTAATATTCGATTGATTGTATTGTTTCCAATACATCTTTTACATCCTCTTGATTGCAATTATATAAATATTCAATATCTTCTAATTCAATATCTATATATTGTAGAGATGCTAAATGATAATGAATAGCTCCTGCAATACTACGATAATCTTGTTCATCAATATATTTTGGATAGATTGAATAAAGATAAAAATTTAAAAATTGTTCACACATCGTAAGTAAAGATGGATTATCATCTTCTAAAGCATCCATCAACAATTTATAAATTTCAACACCAGATTCTTGATTCAAGACCATTGGGGCATAACTTGGGTTAATATCGTAGTGCACACCTTTTTTGACAACTTCCAAATCTTCATCAATTTCTTGATCAATCATTAATTCTATTAATAAACTTTTGGCAAAATCAGGTTGATCATTATCTCTAATAAATTGACGAATAGGAACAATCATACGACGAATATTCATGCCTTCCATTTGTTCAATAGCCATATAAAGTAAATCTTCATTTGTATCTTTTTTAGTTAAAATATTTTCGATATCTTCTTCATTAAAGACTTTTTGAGTCACCCCATCAAAAGATGCTTCTTGTTTTGCTAATAACAATTCATCATAAGCTGCATTAAAAACTGTTTCATATTGATAAGGAATATAAGGCATTGATAATTCCTCTACAATAATATTAATAGCTTCTTCAAATTCTTCTAAATCTTTTAAAATCGATACATAAATAGCAACAACATCATAATAAGTTTCTCCAGCAAGAACTTTTGCTTTCATACCTTCTCTTTTAGCTTGTTGTAACTCTTTCAATCCATATAAACAAACAAGTCTTTGATAACGTACTTGTTCATTATCCATATCATTTAAATATTGCAACGCTTCTTTATATTGACCTGTTTCAATTAAATCTTCTATCATTTTTCTTCTTCATCCTCATCATCATCTAATTGTAAATCATAAGTGATCTCGGGTTGTATTTGTTCTTCTTCATGTAATTTTTGAATCATTTCACTATAACCCTCTAGTTTTCCAGTCTTCACAAAATCATCATCAGTAAGTGGCACAACTATCCCTCCTTCATTTTCGCTATTATAATATAAAATAAATCTTTAAAAAAGGCAAATTTTAAGACTATTTTATAACTCTTTTCATATTTTAAATAGTGAGGTGATTTCATGTATAAAAAATATTTAAGAAATATTTCAATGATTTTTTTATGTGCTTTTGCAACCTTTGTTTATTTTAAAAATGATGATGTTAAAACAGTGAAAAAGAAAGCCAATATGCAAACAGTTATTTTTAAAGATCAAGATGAAACGCTTATTCCTGTTTCTGTGGATATTGGTGTTAAGGATAATAAGGAAAATAATATTCGAGGGATTATTGAAACAATGAAATCAAAAGATTTTACTCAATTAGGACTTTATCCTATTTTTAATAAGAAATTAGAACTTAATGCTTTAATTATGGAAAGTAATCAACTTACATTTGATTTTACAAATAACTTTAAAGTATCAAACAATCAACAAGCTTTAGATATTTGTGAAGCTCTTAGCTATTTATTTTGTAAAGATGGTATTTCTAAAATCAATATGAAAATAGATGGTAAAGCTGTTTCTTCATTTGAAAATACAACAATACCATTAAGTTGTATCACTCCTAATTTAGGTATTAATAACTTTGAAACATCCACTTTTGATCTTTATCAAACCTCTTCCGTCCTTGTTTATAACGAAAAAGAAATTGCTGGAAAAACATATTATATTCCTACAACAACACGTATTCAAAACACAAATCAAACAATTGATCAAAAAGTATCTTTATTATTAGATCATTTTGAAAATAACACTAAAGTAGAAACAACTAAAAAATCACAATTAAACGATGGCTTACTTTCTATCTATTTATCATCACGTATTCTAGATAATAGCGAAAATATTTCCCCTACTCTTTATAGTCGTCTTGAAAAATCATTTTTATCACTTCCTGATGTTAGTTCAGTCCATATCTATATTAATAATGAACTTATTCAAGAAGATCAAAATGTAAGTACATCAATCGATAATATTGTACAAATCTAGTAAAGTTTTGTTATAATGTTTTTGGTGATGAAAATGAAAAAAATAGTAGTAATGTCAGATAGTCATGGTTATCATCAAATGATTAATCGTGTAAAAGAACTAGAACCCGATGGAGATTATTATGTTCACTGTGGTGATAGTGAAGCTGAAACATATATGATGCAAGATTGGTTATGTGTTAAAGGAAACAATGATTGGTATAGTGATTTTCCAAATCAAATCAAATTTAAAGTAGATGACTTAGATTTTTTAGTCACTCATGGACATCGATTTGGTTATATGGATCGTGAAACAAGTATGATCTATACTTTACAAGAAGCAAACTGTGATGTACTACTTTCAGGACATACGCATGTTCCTATGTATAAAGAAGTTGATGGTTATACACTTATTAATCCTGGATCTACAACTTTACCTCGTGGAGGAAGTAATCGAAGTTATTGTGTTATTTATGTAGAAGGTAAAGATTTGAAGGTTGAATTCAAAAATTTAGATGATTTTTAAAAAAGTATTGCTTTTTAAAAAAATATATGCTATTCTAGTTGAGCAGTTGAAAGTAAGTAATGTCTACGTAGCTCAGCTGGATAGAGCACACGCCTTCTAAGCGTGCGGTCAGGGGTTCGAATCCCTTCGTGGACGCCATTTAATAAACAACAACCTTCGGGTTGTTTTTTATTTTATATATATCTCTTCAAAATATAAATTTTAAAAAAATTGTAATTTTTTATTGCAATCATTTCATATTCATGCTAATATATATGAGCAGTTGAAAGTAAGCAATGTCTACGTAGCTCAGCTGGATAGAGCACACGCCTTCTAAGCGTGCGGTCAGGGGTTCGAATCCCTTCGTGGACGCCATTTAATAAGCAACAACCTTCGGGTTGTTTTTTTATTTTATGTAAATATTTTTATAAGCAAAAAGAGATTTCAAAATAGCATCCTTGAGAAATCTCTTTTTTTACATTTAAATTAAATCTATCAAAAAACACATATGGTAACAAAACAGATGGAACAAGTTTCATCTTTAATATTTAGTCTTATTCTAGCAAAAAATCATATGGTAACAAAACGACATAACGATTCTTCTTGGGCACTACTTCGTCTTATTCTAGCAAAAAATCATATGGTAACAAAACTTACTGCCTGTTGAGAAGCATTCTTTTCTTGTCTTATTCTAGCAAAAAATCATATGGTAACAAAACCATCTTTTAGCTCAACTTCTTCTATCAAATGTCTTATTCTAGCAAAAAATCATATGGTAACAAAACGGTAAATCAAGTATTAATATCAATATGACAGTCTTATTCTAGCAAAAAATCATATGGTAACAAAACTGAACGATTTTTCGAACCTTGCATCGTCATGTCTTATTCTAGCAAAAAATCATATGGTAACAAAACACTAGCACCGCCCTCTCCAATGTATGTAACGTCTTATTCTAGCAAAAAATCATATGGTAACAAAACGGAGCTATTCGTTGATACATCAAAAGCTGTGTCTTATTCTAGCAAAAAATCATATGGTAACAAAACGATGCATTATCAGAAGAAGAAATGGATGTCGTCTTATTCTAGCAAAAAATCATATGGTAACAAAACACAAACAATCGTCAGTTCTTCCTTTTCCACGTCTTATTCTAGCAAAAAATCATATGGTAACAAAACAGAAAATAGCATAGAATATTGAACCCATGAGTCTTATTCTAGCAAAAAATCATATGGTAACAAAACTCAGCTCACTGGCCACTCTTGAATCATTTAGTCTTATTCTAGCAAAAAATCATATGGTAACAAAACTAACTCCGTAACTGTCAGTCATTAAAATAAGTCTTATTCTAGCAAAAAATCATATGGTAACAAAACTGTTGATACGTATATTTTGTTTGTGTCTTTGTCTTATTCTAGCAAAAAATCATATGGTAACAAAACGACTGAGACACCTTATCAATTTTATGTAACGTCTTATTCTAGCAAAAAATCATATGGTAACAAAACTAGTGAATGCTTCTTCTAACTGTTCTCTTTGTCTTATTCTAGCAAAAAATCATATGGTAACAAAACCTCAAATACATGTTACCATATATTTAAAAATAATAAAATATTGAATATTTTATAGAGTTATAGATATGTCAAGTTTAGCTTTTATATTATTTATTATCATTTCTTTTGCCTCCTGTAGTGTGCATACACCTTTATTTAAATAGATATTATATATTTGTTCATCATTATTTAAATCTACTATTAAATCATCAAATATATAAGTATCTTTTATATTTAAAACACTGTTTGTTTTATAAAACATAACAACAATAAAGCAATTTTTCATATTTATGAGATAGTCATTTATTTCTTTTGATAGATATGGTAATTCTATAAGACAAATTATTTTAGTTGTTTGATGTTTAGATATATAATCTATCATTTTTAGTTGAAATAAAATGATTTCATCATAGGATAGATCATATTCATTTGCTTGATCATCTTCTTTTAAAAATATTGGTAACAATATTTTTAAGAATTGTTTAGGTGTATATGTTATAAATTTTGGATATATTAATTCATTATCTAATTCGTTTGTAAAAGATTCTAATAGAAGATTTATTGTATTGATTGTGTCTATGTTATCATCTTGTGCTATAAGTAATTCTATATATCTAGCAATTAGAGAATGTGCTGTTAGTTTTAGATCATTTGTGATTGAATAATGATGGTTTATTTGATAGAAACTTATTTCTTTTACTTTTATTTCTTTATCATTTATCAAAACTTGTGCTTGTCCACTATTATTTATCGAATATTCGCTTTCTTTAGATAATAAAAATACTTCTTTTAAAATATTTACAAAATTATATTTTTCTTCAAAATCATTTCCTATACAATATTTTATATTATTTATTTGTAAGTCATATCTTTTATTTCCTTTTTTTAATGTTAATAGATTCATAATTTTATAAAAGAATCCGCATTTACTGTTTTTTCTTGATTCGAGACCCCACCAACAATAATTTCTATTTTAGAATATTGCTTTTCTGTAACCAACAATAATCTAATTTGTCCTTCTTTAGGAACATTCTTTTTTAATATATTTACATGTTTAACTGCAGCTTCTCTATTTGGAAAAATCTTACAATAAACAGAAAACTGCATCATCATATATCCATTCTTTATAAGATATTTTCTAAAATGTGTATATATTTTTACTTCTTTTTTTGTTTTCATGGGGAGGTCAAAAAATAATACCAATCTCATAAATTCATAAATCATATAAAATTGGTTTAGGAAATAAATAGACATCTTTACTTGTTTCTAATTCTTTTAAAATACTTTCTAAATAAACATAAATAGCATTATTAACCGTTTGTTTTCTTCCATCGATTTCTATTTTCTTAGCTGTAAGTTGTATTAACGCTTCTCTATGTTCTTGTTTAAATAAAATATCTTCCATCATATTATTATAAACATAATGATCTACAATTGGTCTGAATACTTCTATTACATCATCACTTAAATTAAACATATTTTGTTTACCTCGATGAAAAATACCTAAATTAGGTAAATAACCTTTAGCTACAATAATAGAAGATATTAATGATCTAAAGATACTATATCCATAATTTAATCCAGCATTGATTACATCTTCATCAAATCGTATAAAATCATCACCAAATAATTCTCTAAAATACATTTTTGCAGCTAGACCTTCTCTATTTGTAACATCATCAATTTGAACCTCATTTTCAAATTGATATAGTTTATTTATTACATCTTGACTTTTATTATTTACTTTTAATATTTCTGCTTGATTATGTATTTTAGCCCTTACTATTTTTTGATGCATGATTTGTTTTCTATTATTATCTCATTCTATTTGTTTATTAATATTTCCACTTTGTGAAAAATGACCATTCATTGGAAGTATGTAACTTTTAGGAATATGATCTATTCCACATACAACTGTACATACATTATTTTCTGTTAATTTATTAATTAAGGGTATACTTAAACTTGATTTATAATTATCTATAACTAATATTTGAATGTCTGAAATTGGTAGTAGAATATCATTATCATTGTAAATAATCTTAATATTATCTAAATATAATCTCAAACATTCACATTTTTCAATATATATGATCCTATGACTCATTTTTATAAAAGAAAAAGGCTCCGAAGAGCCGAGTCCGGGATAAACCCTTGTTTTGTTAGGTCATATAAATTTTTGCTAGAATACAACCACCTATATTATAGACTAATCGAACTCTAATTTCAATCTATTATCTTTAACTTCATATATATTTCCTAAAACATCTGTCGCAAATTTTTGAATTTTGATAAAAGTTCCTACAGATGGCATTAATCGTTTTGAGCAGTTAGTGTTAATTGGTTTTACTTCAAACATATTAGCCTTATCATTGTTCGTCGCTGTAAACTTTAAGATTTCATAATGTTTACCATCATGATATTGTGTTTGACCACCATTAATTGAAGCATCATAAACAAACTTTTTACCCTCAGGTTTGATAAGTCCAATCAGTTCATCTCGATGCATTGAACATACAAATTTCCAACCATCTTGGATTCCTTTTTTAGTTTTTTCTTCATGATACCAATTTTCATCTATGACAAATTTATGAATTGTTTCTTTATAGAAAACATCTTTATATCTAATTGTAACAAATTTATATTTTCCTTCAGGAGATAAATAAAAGTCTGTTCGATATGGGCTTATTTGTTTTAAAATTACCTTTTTATTATTTGCATTATAATTACTTGTAATTGCTAAATGATTCCCTAGTTTTTCAGAGTAGAATTTCATTGATGTAATTGCTGGTCCATTATTTTTCTTAGAATATTTAGTAATAGCTCCATTTTCATTATAATACGATGTTAAAGGACTTTCTTCTTTTAAAGAATACTTACCTTTTTTATCAATTACATAATATTCTTTTGAATCTTTATAATCATTAAAATGATTTAATACCACTTCTTTTATTTTTTCAAAAGTTTGAGGATCTTTATGCTTCATAATATACTTATCAGTATCATCATTAATAATATTATTAACAAGTTCTATTGCCTTCTTTTCTTTAGGATCATAGATATTTTTAATTTTTTCAACTAACATATCTTGTCCTTCAATATTTCTTGTACTATAAATTGTTTCATCTGCAATTTGTCTATTAGGTTTAGTATCTATTTTATGTGACACTTTGATAAGTGGATAATGCATTTGTTCTTGTGTAATGTAACCTAAATTATATTGATTCGATTCTTGATAGATATTTTTCAAATCAGAAATAAATGAAATATATCTTTGATCAATAAATTGTTTATCAGGTAAAACATCAAATACTTCCCCTGTTTCTTCATCATATAAATCACTATAGTCATAATGCATCAAATATGAATTAACGATATTCATTTTCTTTAACGAAGCAACAATTAAAGCATCAATAGCATGATGGAAATAATCTTGTTCTCTATCTTTTTGTAAATTTATTCGTTTTCTAAAAATATTCGTTGATTGTCCTCTAATTGTATGAACTTTCGTATCTATTTCATTATCTTTAAAATAATGTTGTAAAGTATTTAATACTGTACGACACGCATAACTTGTATCTACCAAATTACGATTGATAAACTTTCTTGCCACATCTTCTTTTGTAATATCTTGTTCATCAAGTAAATTACTTCTTTTCTTATGATTAAAATTCTTATTACTATTTACAAATAATTTATATCTTTCTAAATTACCATCCGTAAATTTTCCCTTTAAATAAGCCATCATTGGTGTAAGATTACCTTTTTGTTGGTTTTCTAAACGAGATGCTAGTACCTTATTTGAAAGTGAATCGTCTAATGAAATAGATATCGGAATAATATGATCGATTTCATATGCTTTATCATCAAAAATCAATGTATGTAAATCAATATCTTGTTGCGTATAGGCTGTCTTACAATATTGTTGTAAATAAAGACGTACCTTAGTTTTAGTTTTTCCATTAACTCTTTCTGGATCAATACCTGCATTTTTAATAATTTCATCAACTTGATCATTTTCGTTCTTAAATCTTTTTTGATTATCATTTATTCTCTTTACTTGTTCTTTTGAATTTTTATCCCTTGTCATTTCAATAACAATACTATCAAATTCGCCATATTGTTTTCTTAACGCATTAATGACTTTAAATGTTTCTCGATGCGCTCTTTTAGCAACTGGAGATAGAATAGCTTCTTCATCAGGTTCAATATTTTTCTTACCCTTTAATGATTTTCTATTTTTATCAAACATTTCTATTTCATGAAGAACTTGTATTTGATTCATTTCTGTTGTAAGCATTTCTTTATTGATCATATGCATTGCTTTAAAAGATAATGAATGATAAGCAGAAACACCTTTAATTGAAGCTAATTCTTCAATTAACTCATTATCAAATTCAGGATATAATTCTTTAATATCTTTTTTTCTTTCATCAATACCTTTTGATTTTGTACATATGTCAATAACTTGATCAACAATCAATTTATCTTCTAGTAATTCTTGTTGGTTATATTTTTTAAAGACTTTTAAAACTTTACTATAACCCTTAAATTCTGTAATTAATGGTTTATCATTTTTATCAATTCTAAATCCTGTAACTTCATCTTCTTGAGCATCTAATAATTTAAGTAATTGTTTAACTGTAATATTTCCTTTTTCATTAACAACTGCGATAACCTTTTTCTTTTCTTCAACTGTTATTTTTTCACCTTTAATCGTTAGATTATTTAAATCATTCAATAAATTAAATAACTCAGCTGTATAGGATTGTTTTGGTGCTCTAAATTCATTTGGATAAACACTGCATCTTCCCCGCATTTCATCAATTAAATTAACATGTTTTAAAACACCATCTACCAGACGATAACTTCCATAAGGAGTAGGTGATTTTTCACTACCTGGACCTTGATCATAACGTCTTCTTCTTGAAACTATTTCAATAATTTGATTACATAATTCTTCATTTAAATCTTGATGTTTTAATATTTCTTTGAGTTCTTTTACATAATCTTCTGTTTTGAAATTATTTTCTGCGCCTCTTATTCTATGATTATTGTTTAATCTATCTAATTGAACTTCACAAACATATTTTCCATTGCTTAATTCTTTTGCATTTTTTGAAAGCGTTGCTTTTGTTCCTTCATCATCTTGACTTTCATCAGCAAGTACTTCTAAAGTTGTTCCTCTTGATTTTGTTATGTGCATAATGGCAGTACACAGTTCTTTAGAAGATAGTTTTTCGTTTAACCCTTTAACTCTCATTTCATATGGATTGTAGTTTCGATAATTATCAAAATAAAGATCATTTTTCTTTAAAAGATTTTTCATATCATTTAAACGATTTGATTTTCTTCTTTTTAGACGTCTAGATCCTCTTTTAGTTCTTCGTGTTTCATTTTCTGCAGCAGTTCCTTCTTTAAAAAGTCTTACCCCATAATCCACAAATAAATCATTATCAACATCTATTACACCATACCCTACAGAAGTAATTCCAATATCTAATCCTAATACATATCTACTCATGATTTTTCCTCCTAACTACTTATTAGTTTAATTATACACTTTTATTTTTCTATTCGATACAAACAATGGATATTTTTAATAATTCTTACATTTTCTAACATTATTTATAAGGTAACAAAACAGTTGTGTTATTTTAAGTGATTGTTTTATTTAGACTCTCTTTCACTTTAATTGATTTTATCAAACAAACAAGCATTAAAATATTTAATACAACTTTTATTATCTTTAAAATTACTTCCTTTAATAGCAACCCCATTACTTTATACTTGTAGTTTACAATATCAAAAGATATAATACCGGCTTATATAAGACGGTATTATGCTTTTTTACATAAAAAAAGAAACCTTTTTCAAGATTTCTTATTTCAATAAATTATCTAAGACTTTAATCATTTCTTCTATTTTTTGATCACAATCTTCACTATTTACAGCATCATGAACACAATGGGTCATGTGGGCTTTTAAGACTTCTTTATTAGCTCTTTTTAAAATAGCTTCACTTGCCATGATTTGATGAGAAATATCAATACAATAGCGATCTTCTTCTACCATTTTTAAAATACCATCTATTTGTCCTCTTGCTGTTTTTAAAAGTCTTGTGATCTGTTTTTTATCAGCCATCATACTTATTCAATTCCTTTATAAGTATATCCAGCTTCTTCAATTGCTTGTTTTAATGATGCTTCATCCACTTCACCTTCTACAAAAGCACAATTGTTTTCTAAATCAACTGTTGCATGAACACCATCAATTTCATTTAACGCTTTTTCTACGTGTGCCTTACAATGTTGACACATCATTCCTTCTACTAATACCTTTTTCATTTTCTTTTCTTCCTTTTTCCTATTTTCCTTTATTTGAATTATTTGATGTTGTGGTTTAAAAAATCTAAGTCTTAAAGCATTTGAAACTACAAAGACAGAACTTAACGACATCGCTGCTGCCCCAAACATTGGATCTAATAATAAACCAAAGAATGGATAGAAAACACCGGCAGCGATAGGAATTCCTATTACATTATAGAAAAATGCCCAGAATAAGTTTTCTTTAATATTTTTAATCGTTGCTTTTGAAAGTTCATAAGCAACAACAACATCTTGTAAATCATTTTTCATTAATACAATATCTGCTGATTCAATCGCAATATCAATACCAGAAGTCATTGCGATACCAACATCACTTCTTACAAGAGCAGGTGCATCGTTAATACCATCACCTACCATGATGACACGATGTCCTTTTTCTTGTAATTCTCTTACATGTTTTTCTTTATCTTGTGGTAAAACTTCCCCAATCGCTTCAATTCCTAATTCGCTTGCTATTGCATTGGCAGTTAATTGATTATCCCCAGTTAACATATAGATATTCATATGCATATCTTTTAAACAATCAATTGCATGTTTACTTGTTTGTTTTAAGACATCACTTACAACAATTAAACCGATCAGTTTACCAGCATAACTATAAAATAATGGTGTCTTTCCTTTCGACGATAATTCTTTATATAAATCATCAATCGAAGATAAATCAACATCATATTCTTCCATCAATCTTTTATTTCCCGATAAAAGAACTTCTCCACTGAAAGAACCTACAAGACCTAATCCTTGTTTCATTTCAAAATGATCTAAAGTATTAATTGATAAACCTTGATCACTTACATAAGTATAAATTGCTTTAGCTAAAGGATGCTTAGAATATTGTTCAATTGAACCTGCATATTTCAATAAATCATTTTCACCTATATTTATTGGATAAACTTCAGTCACTTGAGGTTTACCTTCTGTAAGTGTCCCTGTTTTATCTAAAACAATTGTATCACATTTAGAAAGCTGTTCTAAATGTTGGGCTGATTTTACTAAAATACCTAAATTAGCCCCTTTTCCTGTTCCAACCATAATTGCTGTAGGAGTGGCAAGCCCTAAAGCACATGGACAAGAAATAACAAGGACTGAAATTGCACAGTTTAAGGCAAAGTGGAAATCTTTATTTCCAAGGGTAAGCCATAATATAAAAGTAATTAAAGCAATCGTAATCACTGCTGGTACAAAGATCCCACTGATTTGATCTGCCAATTTAGCAATCGGTGCTTTTGAAGCCCCTGCTTCTTCTACTAAACGAATGATTTTAGAAAGCGTTGTATCTTTTGAAGTATGCGATACTTCTACTTGCATATAACCATCTAAGTTATTGGTTGAACCTATCACCTGATCTCCTACTGTTTTATCGACCGGTAAGCTTTCTCCAGTAATCATCGCTTCATTGATTGAACCATGTCCTTGAATGATTTTTCCATCCAAAGGAATATTGTTACCTGGTTTAACAATCACAACATCACCAATTTGAACATCTTCAATGGCCACTTCAACTTCTTTTCCTTCTTTTAAAACAAGAGCTGTTGAAGGCATCAACTTCATCAATTTTTCAATCGCTTCTGAAGTCTTTTGTTTAGAACGTGATTCTAAATATTTACCTAAAGAAATTAATGTTAAAATCATTCCTGCCGATTCAAAGTAAAGTTGCATCATATAATGATGGGTCATATCCATATCCATTCTTCCTAGATAATAAGCCATCATAAACGTTGCATATAAACTATAAATAAAAGCAGCTGAAGAACCTAAGGCAATCAAAGAATCCATATTTGGACTTCTATTCCATAAAGTCTTAAATCCTCTAATATAATAACCTCTATTAATAAACATAATAGGAACAACTAAACATAATTGAACTAAAACAAAGATCATCATATTTTCATGACCTAAGAGAATACTTGGTAAAGGCCAATTCATCATATGTCCCATACTGATATAAAATAAAGGAATCAAGAAAATAAATGATAAAATCAAATTCTTCCTTTTATGTTCATTTTCATCTTCTTGAACATTTGAAACCTGTTTTTCACCAATATTTTGAGCTTTATAACCCGCTTTATCAACCGCTTCAAAAATCTGATTTTCATTTATTTTATTTTCATTAAATTCAACAGTCATTGAGTTCTGTAATAAATTGACATTAACATCATCAACACCATCCAACCCTCTTACTGCTTTATCTACATGGGCTGAACAAGCACTACATGTCATGCCAATGACATCATATTTCTTTTTCATCACTATACCTCCCACCCCTATGGGGTATCTATATCGTACTTGAATACTAGAAAATAAGCAAGAAATACGCTTACAAAATTTCTTGCTTTTCTAAGATTAGTTTTCCCTCTTTTATTTGATAAATACGATTTCCCCATTCTTTTCTTTCATCACTTTCTTCAACCAATTCATTCATACTTACCCCAAACAAACAACTTAATGCATATAAATGATGAATTGAGGGATATGTACTTCCTTTAAACCAACGATAAATTGGTTGAGGACATTCTAAACATAAATAATTTTGGATATCTTTGACTTTATATCCTATTTTCTTAATATATTTTTTTAAATTCATTCCTAGTTTTAAAGGGTCTATTAATTTTTTATCCATTTTTATCACCAACTTTATTGTAAAACAAAAAAAGAAAGCTGTCATTGAACTTGTAGTTCACTAGTCTTCCCTTTTTTCAGACATTCTAAACTTAAATCACCTTTTCTTTGTAACCTTAAAAAATGATTGATTTAATCTCAAAGATAACATTTTATCATTCATTTCTTTTGCCAACTTGTAGATAAAACTTATCATAAAAGCAAAGAATAAAACTATTATTGAAAAAATGCTGGTAAAAAAAGATACCAAAAATCGGTATCTTAATCATATTCTGGCATAAGGCTTTCATCAACAACATAGGCTATTCTATTATAAAGAATTTTTAATAGATCTTCTTTAGCAACATTTTCTAAAAGCCCTTTCCCAAGTTCAGATTTAACTAAATGAGTGAGACAGTCATATTGGAAAGCATATTTAAATGGAGCATAGTCATTTCTAAACATATAAATTGAATACTTATCACTGGCAAAAGGAATACCACTATCAACATGTACACCATATGTACCATATTTTTCTAATGAAAAATCATTTTTTCTATATCTATAATGTATTGTATCTTCTGTACCATAGATTTTAGAAAAAGCATAGAACTCCCTAAATTTATATATCTTATAGAGATCCCCCTCTTTTTCAAAATAAGAGTCTGAATCTAAACCAATGGTCATTGTAAATGGAAAATCAAAGACTTTTCCACTTTTATGTGAGTTAAATGAAACACTTCCTTTAATATCTAAAGAGCCAAGGTTAAAAGTTTCTTCATCATATATTTCATTAAATCTTAATTCTATTCCAAGATCAGAATCAACATCCCCACAATTATCATATTTATTGATATCCTCTAATAATTTGTTATGAAAAACATTATTAAAAAGTTCATTGTAAGAATAAGCACTTTTTAAATCAATATTAGCTATTTCATTGGCACTGTTTTTAAGCATGCTTATTTCTTTTTCATCTGTCATTTTTCTATAACAGATAAACTTATCAAAAACAGCTTCCTTTAAATTATTTTCAAATTTATTAAATTGATAAACAAGCTTTCCCAAAAAATTGTCTTGTATATAGATTTCATCTTGATTCAAACCTTCAAAATATTCTTTTAGGCCAGGAATATACCAATTAGCATCTTCATTCTTTACAAAATCAAAAAATTCATCAAATGTAACATGTTCCATATAAGAGTCCCCCTTAAAAATATATACTCAAATTTTAGCACAGAAATAAGGAAAGGGTAAAGAAAAAGACGATTTTAAATTTCCATCGTCTCTTTATAAAATTCTATAAATTCATTTTCAACTATTTCAAAAGCTACAAAACTTAAATCAACTTTTCTTTGCAACTTTAAATAATCTTGATTGATTTCATCATTTAATAATTCTTTTAATTCCAAAGATAACATTTCATCATCAATTTCAAAAACTAATTTAGTTTCATCTTTTGTTAAATCTCTTTGAATAAAATGTTTCCAAATAACATTTTGTAAAACATCTTCCACTTCTAAATAATAAGTAAGTTCTTTTTTTATCGGTCTTGTAACATCACTTAAATAAACTTCACTTCCATCATGCAACAAACATCCTAAAATAACTTCTTTACTATACCCTCTTGTCTTTGCTTCCTTAGCACAAGCAAGACTATGTTGAGCTACGGAATAAAAATATTGAACATGTCCATTTCCTCGACATATTAAAGAAAGTGCATGTGCAATATCTTTAATATCTAATAAACTTTCATCAACATTTAATGGATCAAAATATTTTTTTGTATACGTTGTAATAAAACTCATAAAATACTCCTATAACTTAATTGACACCGTACTTAATGCGCAAACTGTCATTAAAAGACAACAAATAATGATACTCATGCCAAATGAAAATGATAAAAAATAGGCAATAATCGAATAAACAAAATAACCTAAACAAACCATTAAAAATCTTATAAAATGTTTATACGCATACTCTTTTCTTTGTTTGCTTGTAACCGCACATGCTTCTTGATAAGAAATCCCTGTATACCAATAGATTGCCTCATTTTTATAAATCATGCCCGTAAGAATGGCAAGAGTTATAAACATATAATTACCTAAAACCAAACCTACTAAATCTATATTCTTGATATCCATAAAAATAATCGCCAACACACCTACGCAAAATAAAACCAGCCATGCCATAAATCCTTTATAACTTTTTTTCATTTTTATAAACCTATTTCCTTATAAATTTTTTCAATAATTTGTGATTTATACATACAATATTTTTCAATATCATTTGGATACAACTTTGCTGCTTCTTTTTTAATTTTACCGTATTCTTTTACAGTATTTGGATGTTTTCTTAAATAATTTCTAAAAGCAAGATGTCGTTTCAATTCTTTAGAATCTTGTGGACATACATAAAGATGATGTGTTCTTAAATGCTCTTTTCCTTCATATCTAAAAGCTTCGCGATCTTTAAGACCTAAATCGCCTTCATAAATATAACCATGATTTTCTAAAAGATAAATAACTTCTTTTAAATCATTTTGATCAATAACAACATCTAAATCAATGATTGGTTTAGCTGCTAGTAAAGGAACAGAAGTGCTTCCTACATGTTCAACAGCAAGCACTAAATCTTTTAAAGCTTCTTCTATTTCCCCTTTAATTTGATTGAAATCATTTACCCACTTCGAATCATAATCTACAACTTCAATATGTTCTGTTTTCATCTTTCAACATCTCCACATAAACGCTCACAAACAAGATTCCTACAACGCTTTTTATGTGCTTCATGTAATGAATGATTTTGAAAATTCTTTAATGCCTCTAAATTTTCAAACTCACTATAAAAAACAAGATCATAACCTGAAGTCAAGTTTTCTTCCATTTCCACACATAATAAGCCTTCAATTCCTTCTAAAGTTTGAACCGATTCTTTTAATTTTTGAAGTGCTTCTTTTTCTAAATGGTTTTCTTTAACTTCTTTTGTATAATTCCAAAATAAAATATGTCTAATCATTTTCATCACCTACTTTTATTATTTCTTTAACAATTTCTTCAATTGTTTTATTAGAAACATCAATTTTATATGTATTTAATTTTTGATACATTTCTAATCTTTCTACACTACGAGCAAGGACATCTGGTTTTCTAGTTCCTTGATCGATATCTTTTTGAATACGTTTTTCTAAAGCTTCTTTTTGACAAACTAAAGAAATCGCTATTACTTTTACGTCATTTAAATCCAGGCGTGAAAGCAGATCATCAATTATACTTTGTTCATGCATCACCCAACAAAAAATAATATTTTCAAAAGTATTACATTTTATATCATTGTTCAATAAAGTACAGATATTGTTTAAAACAAGCTTCTTTGTTTCTTTATTTACAACAAAAGGATGCATATCCCAACACCAATCACCATCTAAAAATACACTTTTATCTAATTTTGTTTTTAAAACTTGGCATGTGGTAGTTTTGCCAACACCCATTGTTCCACCTATTAAATATAATTTTTTCATACAAATACCTCAAATTTAATTCTACATTAAATATTTTAACATATATTAAAATAGAATTGATTTATTTATGATTATCAATTATTATTTTTATATAAAAGGGAGTAGTTAGCATCTTCGATGTTCTAATAATCGTCATCACGCTTATAGCCGGTTATTATGAGTAAATAACGAGACTTTTATCAATCAATTTTTTTGATGCGATAAAAGTCTTTTTTGTTGACTTTTTTCGCAAGAAAGAGGAAAACATGGAATATATTTTATTAATGATTGGTTTTATTTTTCTAATTAAAGGTGCTGATTTATTTGTTGAGGGAAGCTGTAATCTGGCAAGATTTCTAAAAGTACCCAGTGTAATCATTGGTTTAACGATTGTAGCAATGGGAACGAGCGCACCAGAAGCATCGGTAAGTATACGTGCTGCATTTACAGGAAATAACGAAATAGCTTTAAGCAATATTATTGGTTCTAATATTTTTAATGGTTTAATTGTTGTTGGTATCTGTGCTTTTTTAGCTTCATTTAAAACAGATAGAACGATTTTAAAAAAGGATCTTCCTTTTAATATCATCGTTACTTTCATTTTACTTATCATGTTATTTGATGGAAAACTTTCAAGATTAGAAGGAATATTTCTTATTTTATTAATGATTATCTATCTTGGAAGAATGATTTATGAAGCGATTTGTCACCAACAAAATGAAGATAACACAAAAACACGTTCTCTATTAACGAGTATTCTATTTATTGTTTTAGGATTAGCTTTCGTTATTTTGGGTGGACAACAAATCGTTGATCAAGCTTGTATTATTGCTAGAAATTTAGGTGTTAGCGAAAATTTCATTGGACTTACGATTGTTGCTATTGGTACTTCTCTTCCTGAACTTGTAACTTCTATTGTTGCTACAAAAAAGGGAGAAAGTGGTTTAGCTTTAGGTAACGCTATTGGCTCTAATATCTTTAATATCTTATTTATTTTAGGATGTTCTGCTACACTTTCACCACTTACTGTTATAAATGAATCTATTATTGATTGTATTATCTTACTAGTAAGTAGCATTCTACTTTATCTATTTGCAAAAACAAATAAATCAATGAACAGAAAAGAAGGTCTTCTTTGTATTTTACTCTATATCATTTATACAGCTTATTTATTCATTAGATAAATTAAAGAGAGCATTCCAAATAGGAATACTCTCTCCTTTTTAACTCGCTCTTTTTCAAATTATATAACTTGATTTGGTGGCGTACACCGCTTTTTTAACTCCCTCTTAATGGTTGGGAACACCGCTTTTTTTGGTGGATTACCACACAACTTATAAGATTCAATACAATACTTTTTAAAAATTTGAACTATTTTATAGGTATTATTACTTTTTGTTGTTTCATTTTTAATTTTGTGTTGTCTTTTTTCTGTATTTGCATATAATAATAATGTAAATGGCACTTGGTGCGGAAGAAAACTCATGATTATTCATGAGTTTTTTCTTTACATAATTCTTTAATCATATTTAAATATTTTTTCCTATCAGATACTTTTCGTAGTTCATGGGTCTTAGGATTATAAAATCTAATTAATATTTCTAAACTATTACTATGCATTACACAATTACGAATAGAAACCAAACAAAAAATTTTATTAATAAAATCTGGTATCTTTTGTACATTGAAATTCATATTAAATCGCTTTAAATCTTCAAAAATTACATCTTGTTGTTTTTTATCAAGACACGTGAAAACAGTTAACATATTTCCTAAACTCATTCTATCAAAGAAACAATAAATATCTGCATAATTAAAAATTTGTTCTTTTAGTTTTTCTAAATGTGCATTCATATGTTTTATTCTTTGTTCATTATATCTATTTTCTAAAATTGCAGCTCTTATTTTTAAGCCATCAAAAAACATCCTCAATTGATTAGAATCTGTTAATTGATTCAAAGTTAAAATATGATAAGCTGTTATTGACTTGAAATGAATTTCAAAATCTAGTATGTTTTCAATAATCATCGGATATAATTTTCTTTCATTCATAAACAAATCATAATATTCACTAAATTCAACATTTCTTTCGTAAATATGTTCTCCATTTACTTTAATCACTTCTTTTTTTTCATTTGTTTTTGCAAAGTTATGTTTATACGGAGTTATTAAATTTATATAGTTATATTCTAATAATTTCTCACCCGCTATTTTTTTAGACATTATATTAAATTGAACATGCTTTTTATTTTCTAAATACTCAATTTGATTTGAAATTTTTTTCGCTAATTTATATTTTTGAACACGATTTTCATTCATATTATTTCCCCTTTTATTAAAATATATTATATCGAATCATATACTTTCTTCCAAGTAAACCTGCAATATTCAATAAAAATAATACTCTATAAATTTATTGTCTTTTTAACTCTCATCAATTAAGATTAAATTATACGAGGAGGTCATTCTATGATTTATTTAAGTAGCTTTAAATTAAGTAACAAAAAACTTAAAAACCCTAATATTTATCCTTATAGTGTCTTTAAAGATAAATACATTGAACCCTTTTCTTTTGCACCTATTACTATTTTCTATGGAAATAATGGTTGTGGAAAATCTACTCTTTTAAATATTATTGCTGGAAAACTAAAGATAAAAGGAAAAGAAAGCCCTGCAAGCAATAATTATGGTTCAGAAAATTATTGTCAAAGATTTGAAAATGAATGTGCCTATAGTTTGGGAAGTAATGAATACGGTGTTCCTTTTTATCATCTTCCTGAAAATAGTCGTTATATCAAAAGTGAAGATATTCTCTATGAAATTAAAAAAATACAACAAAAAGCAATTTTAGAACATGGATTAACTTATGATTATATGCAAGATGGTTTATCTTTAGAAAAAGCTCAAAGTATTTTGGATCATAAAAAAGAACAAAGAATAGAAAATATTATTTTTTCTCAAGAAAAGTATTCCAATGGAGAAACCTCTTTACAGTTTTTTCAAGAATACCTTATACCTGAAGCGCTTTATTTATTAGATGAACCTGAAGTTTCTTTATCCCCTGCCAACCAGGTTGCATTAGCCCATGAAATTAATAAACTCGCACATTATTTAGGATGTCAATTTGTTATTGCTACTCATTCTCCTTTTATGTTAGGAACTTTAGATGCTAAAATATATAATCTTGATGCTAAAGAATGCCAAGTCACGCCTTGGTATCAATTAGAAAACGTACGTTATTTTTATGACTTTTTCAAAAAACATGAAAAAGAGTTCACTCAATGAGCTCTTTTTTTCTTTACCTTATTGACAAATCATTAAATGTATTATACTGTATTAGTGTACTAGTGACACTAATACAGTTAGGAGGACTCTATGTTTATAATAGATATTCAAAATAAAGTTCCTATTTTTGAACAACTCAAAAAACAAATTTTAGAATTTATCTCTATCGGCATTTTACTTCCTAATGATAAATTACCTTCGGTAAGATCTCTTGCAACAGATATTGGCGTTAATCCTAATACTGTTTCTAAGGCTTATCAAGAATTAGAGAACCAAGGTTATATTTATTCCATTAAAGGAAAAGGATGTTTTATTGCGGATAATCAAACTGATCAATTGATTAAAGACGATAAATTAGATGATTTTAAAGGATGTGTCAATGAAATGAAAAAGCATCAAATTACCAAAGACAAATTATTAGAAATTATTGAAAAAGTATATAAGGAGGAAACTGTATGATTGAAATTAAAGATGTGATGAAATCTTTTGAAAATAAAAATGTTTTAAATCATTTAAATGTCACAATTTCCTCAGGAAGTATTTTTGGTTTGATTGGTCCTAATGGAGCTGGTAAATCAACCTTACTTTATTTATTAAATGGGATTTCTAAATGTGATGAAGGAAGTATTTTATTTGATGGAAAAGAAGTGTATGAAAATCCTGATGTAAAAAAAGATATTTTATTCATTAGTGATGATCCTTACTATTTCCACTTTGCTACTATTGATGAAATGAAAGATTTCTATCTTACTTTTTATCCACAATTCAATTTAGAAACCTATCAACATTATGTCGATTTATTCCGTTTACCACAAAATAAACCTTTAAAAGATTATTCAAAAGGAATGAAAAGACAAGCAATGTTTGCTTTAGCACTTGCAATTGCACCAAAATATTTACTATTAGATGAAGCTTTTGATGGATTAGACCCTGTTATGCGTTTAGCCTTTAAAAAAGCTATTAATCAAATCATTGATGAAAATATGACAGTCATTATTTCATCTCATAATTTAAGAGAATTAGAAGATATTTGTGATAGTTTTGGTATTTTAGAAAATGGATGTATGACAACATCTGGTGATCTCTATGATATTAAAGATCATATTCATAAAATACAAATTGCTTTTAAAGAAGAATTAAACAAAGAAGAATTTAGTCATTTAGATGTTCTATCTTTCCATAAACAATCTCGTGTGATTAATATGGTTGTTAAAGGAGACATCAATGAAATTAAAGATTATTTAAGAATGTTCAATCCAATTATGTTAGAAGTTTTACCTGTAAATTTAGAAGAAATATTTATATATGAAATGGAAAGAAAGGGGTATGGTGTCTATGATTAATAAAGATTATTTTAAATATTTAATAAAACAAAATAAGAAATATCTTATTCTTATTTATGTAATTGGAATCATTATTCCTTTTCTACTAATCAATAAATTTGATTATGCACCTTTAAACGATGAAAATATAACGCGTTTTGCACAAATAATTCCTTTAGCTTATGGATTTATGTTATCTTTTATTGTCCCTATTTATCTGTTTTCTTTTTTACAAAAAAAGAAAAGTAATATACTTTACTTTTCCTTACCAATAAAAAAAGAATCACTTTATTTAACAACAAGTTTATTTTCTTACTTTGCAACTATTCTACCTGTTGTTATTTACCAAATTATAAGCCAACTTATTAGTAACTATATGATTTCTTTTCCATTGGACAAATTTATTCTAGCAATAATTATCACCATCGTCCATATGTTTGCGATGAATACAATCATTACATTTGTAACACTTTCATCTCAAAATATGACTGATAGTTTAATTTGTTCGATTGCTTATATGATCATACCCTTTGTTGTTTTTCTTGCTCTTAATATTTGTGCAACCAAGGTAGCCCAAACATTTATGATGGGATATGGAAACTATTCACAATCATTAAAATTATTACTTAATTATATAAGTATTGTTTATAGTGGGTTTTTCCAAGGAAACTATTTATTATCGCCATTTGTTTCTAATACACCTATTATCTATTGGTTTATTTTAAGTATTATCTTTTCATTGATTAATTATCATTTATTTTTAAAACGTACACTCGAAAAAAGTGAAACATACACAAAATCTATCTTTATGTATCCATTGATTATTATTTTAAGTACATTATCAATGATGTTATTTGTGTATGATCTAGAGGATTTAAAAATGACAACACTCATGTTTTCTGTTATTTTCATCATTTATTTAATTATGTATTATTTTTCAAAAAGAAAAGTTTATTTCAGCTGGAAAATTCCATCTCTCTTTATTCTATTGATTATTGGTTGCATTGGTTTTTCTAATATTTATTCTAATACCAAAGGTCTTAATACAATTTATGAATTACCAAAAAACAAGGATATCCAAGAAATCTATTTTTCTACTGATCGTTATATTTTCGACGAAGATAAGCCATCAACTGTCGATAATCAAGAAATAGAGAATTTAACAACGAAAAATATTACAATTCAAAATAAAAAAAATTTCATGAAAAGTATGTACGAAATTATGAACAAAAATTTAATTACTAAATCCGCTGATTATCATGGTTATGAAAACTATTATGAATTAACGATTAGTTTTACAACTAAAAACACCATCAATCCAAACAGAAATTATATTATTAAGGATGAAAATATGGCAGCTGTACTCGATATTTTTTCTAAATATGACATCATTAAAAACAAATAGGTTGGGTATTACCTCAACCTATTTCTATAGAAGGAGTCTTTATGAAAAAAACTACACATATATTATTTACTATTTACATATTTTTAGTCATTTGGATCATACTTTTTAAATTATCTGTTTCTATTGATCAATTACCACATTTTAGAAGCATTAATTTAATTCCCTTCTATTATCCAAATAAGACAACTTATCAAATAAGAGAAGTTCTTGATAATCTGATTATTTTTATTCCTTTTGGGCTCTATTTAAAAACATTAAATATTAATAGTGATCGAACAATATTTCTTGGTTTTCTATTAAGCATTTCATTAGAATTATCTCAATATATCTTTTGTCTTGGAGCAAGTGATATTACAGATTTAATTACGAATACAACAGGAGTACTTGTCGGTGTTGGTCTTTATTATCTTTTAAAAAAGATTTTTAAAGAGAAGACCAATAAAATTATTTTAGCATTAGCAGCTATTGTAACGATTTTATTTGTTTCTTTGATCATTATTATTCTTATAAACAATTAATGCACATAAATCACAAGTTATTCACAATTGTGCATAATAAAAATGAGGTCTCTCCCTCATTTTTTTATTCTGTTGGATGACGATCACCTAATAAATAATCATCTACATGTTCAAAGATATATTGAATAGATAATGGTTTTCTTCCTGTAAGTGAACTAAAATCACTAACAGGAACATCTAAATAGCCTTGTGTGACAGTTGTTCCAAAAGTAACCATTCCTTCTGATGTTGCTTTAATTGGACTTTTTGAAAAATCTCCATCCGTATTTCTAGGAACACCAATTGAATCAAAATAAGCATAAAGTTCATCATCTGTAAGTCTTGTATAAGTGATATGATTTCCTGTTGCTTTGTTTCCAATAGCTAAGAAATCTTCATAAGATAGTGGTTCTAAACCATTAATATTTAAAACAGCTCGATGTAATAAATGATTATTTAAAGCACAAGCTGCTGCATAAGCGCAATCCTTACGTGAAATAAACCACACACGTCCATCACCCATATTTTTAGAAATTGTTGTTTCTTTTGCTTCAACTGCTCTTAAGTAGTCACTTGTAAATGCTTCAACAAAAAGAGAATTTCTTAAAAAGATATAATCAAGCGATGTATTTTGAATAATTGCTTCTGTATAAGAATGATCTACATTTTCAATGCTTGGGTTAAATGGATGTGCTGCTGATAAAACAGATGTATAAATAATTTGTTTAACATTTGCTTTCACACATGCATCTACTGCATTTTTATGAGCTTGTCTTCTTTTTTCACCTACAAAAGGCATTGAAATCAATAAAACCTTATCCGCATTTTCAAAAACTTTTACAAGTCCTTCAGGATCATTAAAATTAGCTATAGCTGTTTGAATCCCTTGTTCCTTATATTCTTTTAAACTTTCTTCTTTAGGTGCTGTAAATACTAAATCTTCTTTGTTCATCAATTCTAAAGCGTATTTAGCCACTAATGAACCAAAATTTCCATCAACACCATTAATAACAATTTTACTCATCGTTCATACCTCCACATGTGAAAATTATATCATGAATATTTTTATAAAATAGACCTTAAAAATTAATAAAGACTATAAGTTTTTCTTATAGTCTAAAATAATCTTCTACATATTTCATAAATTGTTGTATCGCCTTTTTTTCATTATCTCGATGATAGCCTACTGCATAATCTGCATGGTGATGACTTTCTTTTAAAGGAATAGCCACAACTTGATCATTTTCATTAATTACTTCCGTTGCTGTAAGACCAATACCTTCCCCTAAAGAAATAGCCATCATATATTCATTTAAATCATCTACTTCTTTTTTTATGTAAGGAATCATCCCATCTAAACGAAAAGACTCCATATAATCATGATAATATTCTTCTCCTTGTTTTTTAGATAAAATAATGAGTGGTTCATTTTTAATATCTTCTATCGTTAAATATTCTTTATGACTTAAAGGATGTTCTAATGAAGTGACAACACAAATATGGCTATGATGTATTGTTTGATAAATTAAATCAGGATATTTTTTAAAGTTATTGGTTAATCCAAAGCCTAAGTCTATTTCCCTTTCATTTAATTTTTCCATACATGTTAATAAATTAAACGCTTTAATATCAATAGAAACATCATGATTTTCTTTAAAACTTCTTACAATAAAAGGAATATGTTGTTTTTCAAAAGGTCCTGTTATCCCTATCGTTAATACATCCTTTTGTAAGTTTTCCTTAATATCTTCATATTCATTATTATAATCATCTATTAATCTTTTAGCCAAATCATAATAACGCTTTCCTTCTTTTGTAAGAGTTGGACAATAAGTTTTTCGATTAAACAAAGAAAATCCTAAATCTTTTTCTAATTTTGTAATTTGTTGAGAAATTGCTGATTGTGAAAGATAGTATTTCTTAGCAGCTTTAGAAAAGCTCCCTTCTTCTACTACAGCCATAAAATAATAAATCGCTTGTTTAAACATCTACATCACCCTATTTATCATATCATCTTATGCACATTTTTTCATAAATTGTGCGTAAAAAAGTGAATAACTTGAGTTATTCACCTTATTCACATATTTATTCACTTTTGTACAAATAAAAAACACATCTAAGATGTGAATCAAATAACCTGGCAGGGGTAGTAGGAGTCGAACCCACATCAACGGTTTTGGAGACCGGTATTCTACCATTGAACTATACCCCTATTGGGTTTGCCTAATTAATATACCATAATAAAAATAAATATGCAATAGGTATTTTCACTATAATTGTAAAAAAAATAAACATATGATAATTTTGAGGAGGTTAAATATGAAAAATGACTTAGAATTAACTATTTCTTCTATCAAAATACAATCATTTAAAGATATTTATAAAATGAACATTGCTTTTGATAAAGGAACTATTTTTAAACAACTTGATAAACCTTGGGTGATGTGTCGTGGATGATACATTATTACAAATAAGTAAATTGGATTTTTGTATCCAAGATGTTACTTTGTTTTTAGATACCCACCCTGATGATCAAGAAGCTAAAAAATATTATAAAGAAGGGATGAAGCATCTTTTAAAGATGAAAGAAACTTATTTAAAAAATGGCGGTGCTCTTACAAATAGAGACGGAAAGAATATTGAAAACTATATTAATGAACCATTTCCTTGGATGAAAGGAGGATCAACATGTGGTTGTATGAAAAGCGCTTGCAATATCCCGTTAATGTAAGAAAACCTGATGCTAAAACTGCTAAAATCGTTATTTCTCAACTAGGAGGACCTAATGGGGAACTAGGTGCTGCCCTTCGTTATTTAAGTCAGCGTTATACAATGCCTTATCCTCGTATACAAGCTTTACTAACAGACATTGGCACAGAGGAACTTGCACACGTTGAAATTATCAGTACTCTATTCTATCAACTTACCAATGGTCTAACACCTCAAGAAATTAAAGATGGTGGATTAGATGCCTACTTTACAGATCATACTCTAGGAGTTTATCCAACAAATAGTGCTGGTATACCATTTAGTGCAGATACTTTCCAATCTGTTGGTGATCCTATTACTGATTTAACAGAAGATATGGCTGCTGAACAAAAAGCTAGAACCACTTATGATAACATTCTTGCTTTAAGTAAAAATGAAGACGTCAATAAAGTCATTCGTTTTTTAAGAGAAAGAGAAATCGTGCATTATCAACGTTTTGCTGAAGGACTTGAATATGTCAAGAGTCAATTAAATAAGAAGAACTACTACGCTTATAATCCCTCATTTACTTCATCAAAACGTGAACAAACATGTGAATAAGGTGAATAACTCAAGTTATTCACCTTTTATGCACTTATTCACACTTTCCCCACAAATATTCACTTAAATCTGTTACTAAAAACATTTGTATTTCTTGAGCCATTTCCTTATTTATCTTAGAAATTCTCCCTTTATTTTCTACATAAACATCGATATATCTTTTTTTAGCCGGAATTTGTTTACAAAAAAATTCTTTATTTTTTCCTTTATAAACACAATTTAATTGTCGAAAATCATCCCATAACTGTTTAATTTCTTTATCTTTTATTAATAAATCAATAAAATTCTTTTCTTGAAGATAAAAATCATCTTCTTTAACTACACCTCTATCAACTGCTTTTTTAATAACATAAGATAAATATTGCATCGCATAACGATCTTCATCACAAATATAAACATGTGAACACTTTAACATCATTCTTGTAAAAAGAACAGCTTTGTCTTCATGTTTAAAAATAAGTTCATCTTTCTTGTCATTTACTTTGAGATCCTTATAAATCATTTGTATCATCTCTAAATCACAAAATCCATAACTATACATATTTCCTAATGTATATTCCAAACGATCTGCAGAAAGTTTAGGAGATTCATTATCAGCCAACGGATATAAATGATAGTTACAAACATCTTCTATCGTTAAATGATACTTATGTAACAAAGAAACTAATAAGGTATCTTTTTCAATTACCTTTTTCGTATCTAATTCTGTTGATTCTTGTTTTAAATGATCTTGGTGATAGAAATCTATCGTATGTGCAAAGACAGGAGTTGCTATATCATGAAGCAAACCTGCAACTGTCTGTCTAAGATCATGTGTAAAATGATAAACAATTAATGCAACCCCTATACTATGTTGATAACGAGAATATGGTACGATGTTTGAAAAGAAGTCAAAAGCAGTATATTCCACTCCACAATTCATCCCAATATCTTTAAGTCTTTGCATTGATGGAACATGTATAAGACTATTTATAAATTCTAAATGCTCTTTTTCATAAATTTTCCATAAATTATTCAATTTTTTCAACTCCTTAAAATTCTAAATTACATTCATTTTATCACACTTTTTTTAAAGTATATTAAAAAAGAGTAAAATTTATTTTAATGTTTTTTTAAAATAAAGCTTGATTAAAACGAAAATATATGTATAATTATAAGGGCAGTAACGGGAAGTAGCACAGCTTGGTAGTGCACCTGGTTTGGGACCAGGGGGTCGCAGGTTCAAATCCTGTCTTCCCGACCATTTATAAAAATTGGGGCCATAGCTCAGCTGGGAGAGCACCTGCCTTGCACGCAGGGGGTCAGCGGTTCGATCCCGCTTGGCTCCACCAATTAATTTAATAAATTTCAATATTATGGCGGGATAGCTCAGTTGGCTAGAGCATTCGGTTCATACCCGGAGTGTCGAGGGTTCGAATCCCCCTCCCGCTACCATTAATATTGCGGAGATTTACCCAAGTCTGGCTGAAGGGACTGGTCTTGAAAACCAGCAGAGGATTAACGTCCTGCGGGGGTTCGAATCCCTCAATCTCCGCCATTTATTAAAAAACTTAATATCGCGGGATGGAGCAGTCTGGTAGCTCGTCGGGCTCATAACCCGAAGGTCGTTGGTTCAAATCCTTCTCCCGCAACCAAAATGGTCTGGTAGTTCAGTTGGTTAGAATGCCGCCCTGTCACGGCGGAGGTCGCGGGTTCGAGTCCCGTCCAGACCGCCAAATGATGGTTCCGTAGCTCAGTCGGTAGAGCAGAGGACTGAAAATCCTCGTGTCGGTGGTTCGATTCCGCCCGGAACCACCATTTTTTTATTTGATTTTACGTATACAAAAAAAGCATCATTTTGATGCCTTTTTTTATAATCTTTTTTCAAACCCTCCATGAACCATTGGACCTTGTGCTAATGTAACAAAGGCTTTAGGATCTAATGAAGAAACAATTTTATTAAGTTGTTGAATTTCATATTTATTGATTGCCACATAAAGAATTTCTTGATCTGTTTCCGTATAAGCGCCTTTACCCATCCAATAGGTAACTCCTCTACCCATTTGTTTCATAATCGCTTCTTTAATTTCTTTATTCTTTGTAAATATTAAGACCGCTACATTGATATTTTGTAGATGGAACTTATCTGCTGTTGTATAAAGAATTGCTACAAAGACAATTGAATACATAATAATTTTAATATCATAAATAAATAAACATATTCCAAACAAAACAACATTAAATATTATAGAAAGCTGCCCTGCTTTAAAATCTGGATTTTTCTTAACTAAACAAACTGTCGCAATATCAATACCCCCACAGCATCCACTGCTTCGAAGTGCAAGTCCTACTCCTATTCCACAAATAATGGCCGCAAAGGCAACATTTAATAAAGCATCTTCAACAATCGGTTCTTTGATTGTTGGAAGAATGGATAGTAATACCGTTTGGATAATTAAAGAAATAATTGTTTTAAAACAAAATTCTTTATTCATTATTTTATATCCAAAAATAAATAATGGAATATTCATTAATAAGTTGATCATTCCTAATGTATTCAATGATTTTGGTAAAACTAAAAACTTATGTATAAAATAATCAATTAATTGAGCTAAACCAATCATTCCCCCAAAGTTGATTTGATTTGGTGTCACAAACAACCAAATACCTAGTGTCAACAATGTTGAACCTAAAACTAAATAAAAATATTGTTCTAATCTTTTACTCATATACTCCCCCTCACCCATGAAAAGTATAATCTACTTTGCTTATTTCTACAATAAAAAAGAGTCAATTTAATGACCCTTCAAAAATTATTTTTTAATATATTCTGGATAAGCTTCACATCCATGTTCTTCTAAATCAAGACCAATGATTTCTTCTCTTTCAGATACACGTAATCCAAAGATTTTTTTGATAATAAAGAAAGTAATTGTAATAGTAATCGCTGTCCAAATACCTACTGATAAAACACCTGTTAATTGTTTAATTAATAAATCAAATCCACCACCGTAGAATAAACCTGTTAAAGTACTTTCTGGTGCAGAAGTTGTTGCGAATAAACCAACAGCAATTGTTCCCCAAATACCATTGCAACAATGTACAGCAACAGCACCTACAGGATCATCAATGTGTAATTTATAATCTAAGAACCAAACTCCAAAGCAAACAAGTAATCCAGCAACAGTACCAATAATAATCGATCCTAAAACATCTGTGACGTCGCATCCAGCAGTGATTGCTACTAAACCTGCAAGTGAAGCATTTAAACACATACCAACATCAGGTTTACCATATTTGATCCAAGTAAAGATCAAACAAGAAACAGTTGCAATGGCTGGTGCCACTGTTGTTGTTACGAAAATTGAACCAAGTTGTGGAACAGTTGTAGCAGCTGCCCCATTGAATCCATACCATCCAAGCCAAAGAATAAAGACACCTAAAGCTCCAGCAGTAATGTTATGTCCTGGAATCGCGTTAACTTTAACGACTTTTCCATTTTTATCTGTATCAAATTTACCAATACGAGGTCCTAAGATTTTAGCACCAATTAATGCAGAGATACCACCAACCATATGAATTGCACATGATCCAGCAAAATCATGGAATCCAAGTTGTGATAACCATCCACCACCCCAAATCCAATGAGCTTCAATTGGATAAATAAGTGCTGAAATAACTCCTGAATAAACACAATAAGATAAGAATTTTGTTCTTTCTGCCATTGCTCCTGAAACAATGGTAGCAGTTGTTGCACAGAACACTAAGTTAAAAACAAAGTTTGAAAAATCAAAGTTTGCATAACTTGTAAATATATCAAATCCTGGTTTACCAATAAAACCAAGTAAATCTTCTCCTAATAATAAACTAAAACCAATTAAAATAAATGTACATGTCCCAATACAGAAATCCATTAAGTTTTTCATAATAATGTTCCCTGTATTTTTTGATCTTGTAAATCCTGCTTCTACCATGGCGAATCCAGCTTGCATCCAAAATACCAGCGCTGCGCCAATTAGAAACCATACGCTAAATGTTTCACTCATAATAAATCCCCCTCAATTTTTATAATGCGTTTTCCCCTTTTTCTCCAGTACGAATACGAATCGCTTCTTCAACTGAATAAATAAAGATTTTTCCATCTCCTACGTTTCCACTTGATAAAGTTTCAGTAACTTTATCAACAATTTCTTGAACGATTTCATCTTTAACAACTGTTTCAACTCTTAATTTTGAAACAAGATTAACAGAATATGTGACACCTCGATATTGATGTGTATAACCCATTTGATTTCCAAACCCCATAATATTGGAAATCATCATACCTGTTACACCAGAAACTGTTAAAATATCTTTTAAATCTTCTAACTTCTCTGGTCTAATAATGATTTCAAGTTTTTTCATAAGTTTTCCCCCTTATATTTTTTGATTTCCGTTCCCCAACAGAAATCTTGACAAAAATATATCATGATGATAATTTACTGTCAATATAATTTTATTAATTTAATATTTTTTTATTACAATAATAAATAAAAAAAGGAGTCTTGCTCCTAATAGTAATCCCTTATTACATTGACCATATCTTCAATATAAAGTCTTGCATTATCAATAATTGTTGGATTAATTTCTTTTCTTTGCTCAAAAGACATTTTAAATGTATATTGTTCTCTCATTAAAGGGAGTTGTTTGTTTTGACACAAATGAATAACCTTCATTAATCTTTTATTATTTGTAAAAAAACAATTGATTAATGCAACATTTTTTACATTTTGACGATTCAACGATTGAATAAATTCAAACAGTTGTTTATCTTCAAACAGAGTATCATCAAAACCAATCACAAGTAAGTCAACAACATGATCACTATGATAATAATTTAAATCTTGTGCATGTGTTTTAACCCATCTTGCCATTTCATCAGCGACACACTTTATATATTTAGATTTTGTTGTATAAACAATATCGATTTTCATTTCTATCACCTAATTTATTTTAATACAGAAATATGAACTAAAAATGTATTTAACTGTTAATAATTATAACAAAACCTATTGTTTATTTGGAGGATTCTATGAAAAAAATACTAAAAATTTGTATAATTTTATCTTTTACTTTTTTACTTACTGGCTGTGTAGACTGTTTAGTTTCTTTAAATTATTCTAAAATAAAAAAACCTACTCTTTATGGTGAACTTACAATAGAGCCTCAAATTTTAGAAAAATATAGCATGTCTATTTCACAAATAAAAAAACAATTATTGGATCATGATTTTTTTAAAGATTGGACAATAAAAAAACAAACTGATTCTTCACTTTCGATAGAATCTCCTACTTCTTTTATTAAAGAAATTTCTACGCTTACAAAACAAAATAATAAGTATATTTTATCTATTGATATCCCTAAAAATATGCTCGATACTTCAGAATTGAATCATTATAAAAATACTTTACAACTTTTAAATTCCAGTAATGCTACCTGTTCTTTTAAAATTACTATGCCAGGTACAATTATTTCCAGCAATGTTGGCAAATATCAACAAAATGTAGTAACAATTAATCTCTTTGAACTTTTTATCGAAGAAAAAGCTTTATCTTTTCATATCATTTCAAAAAAAGAAAAAAATCATTTATTACTTTATTTTATAACTCTCATCATTTTACTTGTTTTAATCATTACCCTTATTTTCATCAAAAAAAGACAAAAAGACTAGAAGATTACTTTTCTTTAATGCGGGTATTTGATAGAATAAAGGCGTTAAAGGAGACAAGAAGAATATGAAAAGAAACTGTATTATTGGACAATCTGGAGGACCCACAATCGCAATTAATGCTAGTCTTGCTGGGATTATTCATCGTGCTAAAGCATCTCAAGAATTTGAAAATGTTTATGGGATGATCAATGGTATCAAAGGTCTACTCGAAGGTAGATATATGGATTTATTAGAAGAATTTGATGATGGTGATAAAATCAATGCTTTAAAACAAACACCTGCCATGTATTTAGGTTCTTGCCGTTATAAATTACCTACTTTTCAAGATGACGAAGATACTTATGTTAAATTGTTTAAAATTTTAAAAGAATTAGAAATCACTGATTTTTTCTATATTGGTGGTAATGACTCAATGGATACTGTTATGAAATTAGATGATTACGCTAAATATATTAATAGTGATATTCATTTTATTGGTATTCCTAAAACCATTGATAATGACTTAATGGGAACAGATCATACACCAGGATTTGGTTCTGCCGCTAAATATGTTGCTGCTTCTATCTTAGAAGTTGTACATGATAGTTTAATTTATCAATTACAATCCGTTACAATCATTGAAATCATGGGAAGAAATGCAGGGTGGTTAACTGCCGCTGCTGCTCTTGCGAGAAATGAATATAATGTAGCTCCTGATCTTATTTATTTACCAGAAGTTGTTTTTGATAAAGATAAGTTTTTAGCAGATATTCATGAAGTCATGAAAAGAAAAAGATGTGTTGTCATTGCTGTATCTGAAGGTATCAGAGATCAAAACGGTCACTTCTTAGATGATGATAGTAAATACGCTAAAAAAGATGCTTTTGGACACGTCTTACATTCAGGAACAGGAAAATTACTTGAATCTCTTGTATTTAAAGAATTTGGATGTAAAGTTAGAAGTATTGAATTAAACGTTTTACAAAGATGTGCTATGCACATTGCTAGTAAAACAGATTTAAATGAATCATTTGTTATTGGTTCTAAAGCTATCGATAAAGCTTTAGAAAACATTTCTGGTCATGTAATGGGATTTAAGCGTCTTTCTAATCATCCTTATGAAATCGATTATATTTCTACTGATGTAAGAGAAGTTGCTAACTATGAACAAAAAATTCCTGTAGAATGGATCAATGAAGAAGGAAATGATATTACTCAAGAACTATATGAATATTTATATCCACTTATTCAAGGTGAAGTACATGTTACTTATAAAGATGGTATTCCTTCTTATTACAGTTGTAAACATTTAGAAAAATAAAAAGAACTGCTACAAATAAACGTAGCAGTTTTTTAATGCTTTGCTTTAATATAATAATAACCAAAAATCGTTAGATCAATAGTCAAGGCAATAATAGAAATTGTGACTAGTGGTGAAACGTTAATCATTTGTATTATATTCATAATACACCTCCGCTAAAGATCTATTGTAAGAGTTACAGGACAATGATCACTTCCCATAATCTCTGTTTCAATTGTTGCATCAATAATCTTATCCTTTAAGCTATCACTAACAATAAAATAATCAATACGCCATCCCGCATTTTTTTCTCTTGCTTTAAAACGATAAGACCACCAAGAATAAACACCTTCTTGTAAAGGATAAAGATAACGATACGTATCGATAAAACCGTGATTTAATAACTGAGTCATTTTTTCTCTTTCTTCATCAGAAAAACCTGCATTTTTACGATTTGATTTAGGATTTTTCAAATCTATTTCTTGATGAGCAACATTTAAATCACCACATAAAATAATTGGTTTATCTAAACTTTCAAGATACGTTAAAAAATCATCTTCCCATTTCATACGATAAGATAGACGTTTGAGTTCATTTTGACTATTAGGAGTGTAACAAGTAATGACATAATAATTTTCAAATTCCAAAGTAATTAATCTACCTTCTTGATCATGTTCTTCTTTATTCATTCCATAAAAAACATTCAATGGTTTTTCTTTACTATAAATAAGTGTTCCACTATACCCTTTTTTAACAGCACTGTTTAAATAATAATGATACCCTTCAATCTCTAAATCTGCTTGACCACTTTGCATTTTAGTTTCTTGAACACAAAAAATATCTGCATCTAATTGATGAAAGCTATTTAAAAAACCTTTTTGTAAACATGCTCTTATTCCATTTACATTCCAACTTACTAATTTCATAATTACCTCTTTCTCCAATATATTCTATTATATAACATCTCATTCATGATTTGAACGTATATTTTTAAATAAATAGGGATATACTAAACTAGGTGAACATTATGAAAAAAAGAACATTCATTATTAGTTTGATTATTCCTTTATTAGTAGGTGCTATAAGCACTTTTATCACAAATAATCAAATGGAAACATATAGCAATTTAAATACCCCATTATTGGCTCCTCCAGGATGGTTATTTCCTATTGTCTGGACCCTTCTTTATATTTTGATGGGAATTTCTAGTTATTTTATTTATATCAGTCATGATCCTAAACGTGAAAACGCCTTAATTGTCTACTCTTTTCAATTATTTATTAATTTTTGTTGGCCACTTTTCTTTTTTAATCTTCATAATTATTTTCTTTCATTAATGATTTTAATAGCTTTGATTCTTACTGTTATTTATATGTTGATCATTTTTAAAAAAATTAATCCAAAAAGTTTTTATCTAAATATTCCTTATATTCTTTGGTTATTCTTTGCTTTATATTTAAACTTTATGATTTTTATAAACAACTAAAATAGAACAAAGTTTCTTCCATGGCCCTTGTTTTAAGACGATAGTATGTACTTCGAGAATAATAATCGATCCACCAATCTTTACCAACTCTCTCTATAAATTCTTTTTCAATAATAACTTTACTCTCCATCGATAAACAATCTAAAATAAATTCAAATGTTGCAATAACTTTCTCTAATTCTTCTTTTAACACCAATTGATCATTTAATTGACTTCCTTTATCTTGATAATACGTCTTCTTTTCTTTAACGGTATCAAATTGAATCGATGGATAAAAATTCCTTTCTTCTAAACATTTAAGTTGTAAAACAGCACGGTGATACTTTTTAAATAGATCTTCTAAAACATCTTGTTTTTCTTTAAACGTTAATGCCTTCATAAAAAAACCTCCTATGTTTATATATGACAATAGGAGGCCTTTTTTCTTTTAAATTATGAAATTTTCTTTAATTTCTTCAATTTCTTCATCACTAAAACCAATATTTAATAAATATCCTTTAGTACTACCATAATTTTCTCTTAAATACGCAATAAATTTCATCATCACTCTTGGATCAGAACCTAAGAATTTTTCATCTTCACTTGGCATCATTTCTTCCAATTGTTTGATCATTGCCATATTATTTTCATAAGATTCTGAATAATCTTTAACAATATCATATTCATGACATCCCGCTAGATCTAATAACATACATGCAATAACACCTGTACGATCTTTACCTGCAGAACAATTAAATAATGTACAGTCATAAGGATGATTTAAAAAGATATTAAATACTTTTTTAAATTGTTTTTTATTCGCTTCGATCATAAAAATATAAAAACCACTTAAATCTTGATAGTCTTTAATATCATTTGGTAATACTGACATATTTTCATTTTGTAGTAAATTAATATGATAATAATCTATATCTTTATACCCTTTTAAACTATGTGGTTGATGAACTAATTCATAATCACTTCTTAAATCAATGACAGTGCGAATACCATATTGATAAAATTGTTCTTTTAAATCATCACTGATCCCACTTGGACATGTACTTCTAACATATTTATGTGATTTTGTATAATATCCTTCTTGTGTTTCATAACCGCCTAAATCTCTTACATTGGTCATTTTTCCTATATGAAGTAATCTTTCTTCACGAGATAATTGCATCATTTTTTCTTTCCTCACTAATCTTCAAATGGTCTTATTCTTAAAGTTACCCCAATATTTTGAGCAATCTGTTTACAAATTTCTACATCTTTTTCAGGAATTGTTGTATCAACAATCGTTAAAACAACATGAGGCACATAGGCTTTACATTTTTTAGCAAAATCTAATAATTCATCAAATGAATCAATTCCATATTGGCTTCTTGTAAGTTTTAAATAATCTTCTTTATTGCTTGTATTTAAACTAATAGAAACAGTATCTAATAATCCTTCAAATTCAGGTGTAATATCTCTTTTATTATATAAAGAAGATAACCCATTGGTATTCACTCTTGTAGGTAGATCAGGTCTTCTTTCTTTTAAATACTTAGCAACTTTCATTAAATCATCATGTCTTATAAGTGGTTCACCAAAACCACAAAAAACAACTTCTTTGAAATCATTTAAATTATATTTTTCAAATTCTTGAATAATTTCATCAACCGTTGGTTCTTCTTTTAACCATAAGGAATTATTTTCAATCATTTCCTTTGTTTGTCTTAAACAAAATGTACATGAACATGTACAACGATTTGTCGAATTAACATAACATGTAATCCCTTTAGTACTTTCTAAATGTGCAATATCAATATAACTATTTTTATATAATGTATATAATATCATCTTAATCCCCCAATTCTTTTAATAATGGTTCAAAACATAATCCCATATGTGGATGAGCATCAATATCTACAGAATGTTGAATGCATTTAGAAGCAAAATCTGTTGATTTTTTAACAGCTTCTAAAAAATTTTGCTCTTTCAAATAGCTTCCTGCAATTACTGCAGAAATAACATCTCCTGTACCACTACGATCTTCTCCAATACGTTTCACATAGATTTTTTCAACTTTTCCATAATCATAAACAAAATTTAAAATTTGATGGCCAATAGAAATACCTGTTACTACAATCATTTTTGGACCCATTTGACTTAATTTTTCACACATGCGCTTAAGTTCTTGCTCATTGCTTGTTTCATGATAAGCTTCATCAATCAAAGCACACAATTCTGTTAAATTAGGTGTAACAATTGTCGCATAAGGCATGAGTTCTCTCATTTTTTCTTGCATTTCTTGCGTATAAGTCGGATAAAGTTTTCCATGATCACCCATGACTGGATCTACTAAAATAAAGTTTTTTTCTGTTTTAAAATCTTTAAAAAATTCTTTTACTATTTCTATTTGTTTCGCAGATCCTAAAAAGCCACTGCATATTCCATCAAAATCAATATTCATTTTTTTATATGTTTCAATATAATCATTCATCTTTGATGTATAGTCATCAAAAAAGAAATCTTTATGATATGTATTGATAGATAAAATTGCTGTTGGTACAAAAGCTGTTTCAATTCCCATAGCTGAAATAATTGGCAATTGACAGGCTACTGAACATCTTGATAATCCTGTTACATCATTTACTAATACAATTCTTTTTTCTCTCATCTTTAAAACCTCTTTCATGTATTTTAGCACAATCAAGTCTTATTGAGTATCTTTTTTTCATAATTCATATTTGTTATAATATTGAAAGAGGTGAAATGAATGAAAAAATTGCTAAAAGTACTTTTAGTTTTAATGACTGTTGTTTCCATTGCTGGATGTTCTTCTAAAACAACAACAGAAAAAGCAACTAAAAAAACAAAAACTTTATCAGGAAATTATCAAGTTGAAATTAAAGTTAAGGATTATGGAACAATTTATGCTGAAATTGATGCTGATACAGCACCAATTACAGTAACAAACTTTGTAAAGTTAAGTAAAGAAAAATTTTATGATGATTTAACTTTTCATCGTATTATTGATGGTTTCATGATTCAAGGTGGAGATCCTAAAGGAGATGGCACTGGTGGAAGTAAAGAAACAATTAAGGGAGAATTTTCAGATAATGGGGTAAAAAATCCTTTAAGTCATACACGTGGAGCTCTTTCTATGGCAAGAAGTCAAGATAATGATAGTGCTTCTTCACAATTCTTTATTGTTCAAAGTGATTCTACTTATTTGGATGGTCAATATGCTGTTTTTGGTTATGTTTATGAAGGCATGGACATTGTTGATCAAATTTGTAAAGATGTAAAGGTAGAAGATAATAATGGAACTGTAAAAAAAGAAAATCAACCTGTTATTGAATCAATTCGTTGTAAAAAGATATAATTAAAAAGAAGCTCAGGCTTCTTTTTTTAAGGCATTTTTTAATAATAAAACAGTAATAATAAACGCTGATAGATCCGCAACAGGGACAGCTATAAAAATACCATCTAAACCTATAATCGATGAAAAAATTATGATACAAGGAATTAAAATAATAATTTGTCTCAATAAATTTAAAACACTTGATATTTTTATCTTACCAATCGCTTGAAAATAGTTTGCACACATTACTTGTGCACCAATAAGCGGTAAACACATAAACCAAATATGTAAAGCATGGCTACATAATTTTACAACATCTGCTTCATCATTAAACATATAGACAATACTTTTTGTAAAAAATTGTACTGCGATAAAACCAATCAGAGCAATCATTGTAGCACCTATAATTGCATATTTTAATGTTTCTTTAACACGATTCATTTTTAAAGCACCATAATTATATGAAATCAATGGTTGTTGACCTTGCATCAAACCAGTAATTGGCATCAAAATAAGTGTTTGAATGCTTGTAACAATACCAATAGCACTTAACGCTAAATCTCCACCATATTTAACAAGAGACGCATTCAAAATAATATTTAAAACACTATTCGATATTTGCATTAAAAATGCAGGTATTCCTGTTTGAATAATTTGTTTTGAAATATTCAACTGTAATTTCAATAAAGTTGCATTTAAAGGAATAATCGTTCTTTTTCCAAATAAAAATGCAAGTTGCCATAAAGCACTTAAAAACTGTCCACCAATCGTTGCAAAAGCAGCTCCTTTCATTCCCATATGGAAAATACAAATTAAAATATAGTCAAATAAAATATTAAACCCTGCTCCGATCAATTGTGAAATCATGGCATTTTTAGGATTTCCTTGAGCTCTAGAAAAATTATTTCCTGCCATTGCAATACATTGAAAAACAGCACCATATAAAATAATACTTAAATAATTTTCAGCATAAGGCAAAACAGTTTTTGAAGCACCTAATAAACGTAACATTGGTGCTAAAAAAACATTTCCTAAAATCATAAAGACTAGGCCTAAAATAATTGTTAAAGTTAGACCATTTCCCATATACTTTCCAGCTTCTTCCTTTTTACCTTGTCCTAACGCTATTGAAAAACGAGTGGCTCCACCCATTCCAATCATTAAAGAAATGGCCATTAAAACAAGAGTTACAGGATAACAAATACTAATTCCTGCTAAACCAATTGACCCCAATTTTGGAGCATTTCCAATAAACATACGATCAACGATATTATAAATTGCATTAACAAGCATTCCGATAATAGCTGGAATTGAAAATTCTACTAATAAAGGTAATATATTTTTAGTCCCCATCTTATCATCATTTTTCATACGTATCCTCCAAATTCATTTTCATTTTTAATAAAAGTTCTTCTAAAAGAATAAGCTCATTTTGATCAATATCTTTAATCATCATCTCTGTTGTCTCTTTAATGACATCTTTAATTTTAGGATATAATTCTTTTCCCTTAGAAGTTAAAGACAAAACATGATTTCTTTTATCCTCTTTTGCTGTTTTTTTAATAATAAATCCCTTATCTTCTAATGTTTTTAAAATTCTCGTAACTGCACTTTTATCAATTTGTAATCTTTTATTTAAATCTTCTTGTTTGATATTATTTTCTTCATAAATAATTTTTAAAGTAATCGCTTGTCCATGGGATAAACCAAACGCTTTAAGTTGGACATTCATATAACTATTTTTTTGATTATGAAGAATAGAAATTAAGCGTGATAAATTCATATTTCCTCCTATAGTTGACACATCAACTATAGGAGATTTTATATCTTTTGTCAATAAAAAAAGAAATATATATCGAATATATACTTCTTTTATATTGTGTTATTTAAGAATTGAAAGAAGGACTTTTTCATCTATTGGTTTTGATATATGTCCATTCATCCCTTGAGCAATCGCCTTTTTTCTATCTTCCTCAAAGGCATTAGCTATTAAAGCAATGATAGGAATCGTGGCTTTGTCTTTATTTGACAATTGACGAATAGTTTGTGTTGCCTTATAACTATCCATATGAGGCATTTGAATATCCATTAAAATCAAATCATAGCTTTTAGCAGGCATTTGTTCCATTTTGGCCAAACATTGAATCCCATCTTCAACACGTTCAACTATTAATCCCATATCTTCTAAAAGAGTAATCGTAATTTCAGCATTCAACAATCCCATTAGGTGCTAATTCATATGCTTCAATAATATTTTTATTTTTTTATATAACTTGCAAGCTGATTAAACTGTTCATCACTGATTGTATGTTTTGAAGATATAATATTTTTAAACATTTCAGAATTTTCTAAATATCTTCCAAGTTGTGTTTCTATTTTTCGAACAGTATCTTCTGCAGTATAACTTGCACTTATTTTTTCTTTATTTACTTCAAATTGAATTAAAACAAATAAACATGATACCCATCACTACAATAAAAAATAGGCCTGTTTTTCTTTTTAATTTATTTAATTGAACAACCTCTTCTTTATTCATTACTTCTACCTATTTATCCAAACATTTACAAATTCATTATACACATTTATATAAATTCTCTCTATAAAAAGCTTAATAAAAAAGAGCAATCTTAACGATTACTCCTTTATACAAATTAATAAGCTTTTGCAAAGTAAACAACTTTTTTAGCTGGTTTACCACAAATTGGACAAACATCACCAAATGCTTCTTCGTCTTCTTTGATACATCTAGATGTAGCCCCTGTTTCTTCTTTAATTTGAGATTCGCAAGCTTCATCTTCACACCACATCATACGAATGTATCCTGCTTTAGTATTTAAGATTTCTTTAAATTCATCATATGTTTTCGCAGTTCTAATGTTTTCATCTCTAAATTTCAATGCTTTTGCATACATTTCATCATGAATTTGGTCTAATAATTGATGAATTGTATTTGGTAATTCTTCATTTAAAGCATATGTTTCTTTTGTACCATCTAATCTTTTAGCTAAGACACATTGTCCTTTTTCAATATCTTTAGGTCCAATTTCAAGTCTTAATGGAATTCCTCTCATTTCAGCATCTGCAAATTTATAACCTGGTGTTTTATCACTAGCATCCACTTTAACACGAAGTCCAGCTGCTTTTAATTGTTTTTCAATTTCATAAGCCTTATCTAAAACACCTTCTTTATGTTGCATAACTGGAACGATCATCACTTGAATTGGTGCCACTCTTGGTGGTAAAACAAGTCCATTATCATCTCCATGAACCATAATGATTGCTCCAAGTAAACGTGTTGATACTCCCCAAGAAGTTTGATAAACATATTCTTGTTTATTATCTTTATTTAAGAATTTAACATCGAAAGCTTTTGCAAAACCTTGACCGAAATAATGAGATGTTCCTGATTGTAAAGCTTTTCCATCATGCATTAAAGCTTCAATTGTATAAGTTTCTTCAGCCCCTGCAAATTTTTCACTTTCAGTTTTACGTCCAGTAACCATTGGAATTGCAAGTAAATCTTGTGCAGTAGAGCGATAAATTTCTAACATTTGTAAAGTTTCTTTTCTTGCTTCTTCTTCACTGGCATGAATTGTATGCCCTTCTTGCCATAAAAATTCAGATCCACGTAAAAATGGTCTTGTTGTTTTTTCCCAACGTACTACTGAACACCATTGATTATATAATTTTGGTAAATCACGATAAGAATTAACAATTTTTGCATAATGTTCACAGAACAATGTTTCAGAAGTAGGTCTAATAATCAAATTTTCTTCTAATTCATTTAAACCACCTTTTGTAACAACGGCACATTCTGGTGCAAAACCTTCTACGTGATCAGCTTCTTTTTGTAATAAAGATTGAGGGATCAACATCGGCATATAAACATTTTCATGTCCTGTTTCTTTAAATTTTTTATCCATATGATTTTGAATTTGTTCCCATAAAGCATATCCATAAGGGCGATAAATAATAAACCCTTTCACACCACTATAATCCATTAATTCAGCTTTACGACATACATCTGTATACCATTTAGCAAAATCAACATCTCTAGCAGTAATAGCTTCATTTTTCTTGTTATTTGCCATCTTTTTTCCTCCTCTAAAATGCTCCTCTATTTTACTATAGAAATGATAAACAAGCAAGATTAGATCATCTGAATCACACTTTGTTTTTGTTTTCTTTCAACTACAAGTTGTCGTTCAATACGATCTTTTAAATCACTAACATGTGAGATGATTCCAATTAATTTATTTTCATGATGCAATTCCATTAAACAATTCATTGCTTGATCTAATGATTGACTATCTAGAGAACCAAACCCTTCATCAATAAAAAGCGTATTTAATTCAATTCCTCCAGCATAATCTTGAACCATTCTTGAAAGTCCTAAAGCAAGAGATAAAGCCGCTTTAAAGGATTCCCCACCAGAAAGTGTCTTAATACTTCTAATATTTCCACTTTCTTGATCAAAAACATCTAATTCTAACCCTTGCTGACTTCTTCCTTTACCTGCATCATCTTTCCTTAATAATTGATATCTTCCTTGACTCAATTGTTTCATGATCACATTGGCATAAATCAACATATTTTCAAAATAAGTTGCTAGTACATATCTTTCAATCGACACTCTTGCATTATTTTTACCACTTGCTAGATTATAAAGATCTAAATATCTTTGATAAGTATCTTCATCTTTTTCTAATTGTTGATTGATTTTTTGAATATCTTTGATCATTTTTTCTTTTAATGAATAATCTATTTTTAATTTTTCTAAATCATCATTTTTTTCTCTCAATTGTTGATTTACTTCTTTAATTGTTTCACTTAAAGAAGATAAATCAACATATGTTGAATCTTTGACTTCATTTTCTAATGAAATAATCTGTTCATTTAAACTCTTTAAAGAAATTAAATAATCTTGATATTTCTTTTCCAAGATACTGATTTGATTGATTTGTGTTTTTAAATTTAAAAATTCTTCTTCATTTATAAATGCATCTAAAGCAGTATGATATTTATTATCTAATTCATCATATATTTCTTGTTCTTGAATAATTTGTTGATTCAATGACGAAATTTTTGTTTTTATTTCAAGATATTTATTTTTGACCTTTTCATAATCCTGTTGAATAGTTTCTATTTCTAATGAAAGTTGACGATATTCTTTTTGAACTTGTTGATAATTTTTATTAACTTCTCCAATTTCATATTGTCGCAGTGAATCATCTGATTTACCAGATAATTGATGAATTTGTACTTGAATATTCTCTAGACTTTGTGCTTGTTTTAATTCTTTACTTTCATAAGTAGACATATCGTTCAATGAAAGAGCCACACTCTTTTTAAGCTTTTGAATATATTTAAGTTCATCTTGTAATTCAAGATATTCTTTTTTCATTCTTTTTTCATCTTTTGATAAATGATCTAATTCTTTAATAAAGATTTCTTTAGATATCTCTTCTTGAATATTAAGTTCACTTGAAAGTTGTTTTGTTTGTTTAACAAGCATTTCCTTTTTTTGATTAGACAAGAGTATTTTTTGTAAGATATCTTGTAACCTATGTTCTTGTTGTTTTACTTTTTTAGCTTGTTGATCTAATTTTTCTTTTGTTATATCTTCTTTTTCAATTTGTGCCGGATGAGGATGATGTAAAGAGCCACAAATAGGGCATGGTTGATCCTCTTTTAATTGTAATGCAAAAATACCTGCTTGTTTTCTAAAATACAATTTTTCCATTTTATTATATTGCATTTTTTCATGATCAACTTGTTTTTCAACAACTGTATACTCTTCTTGTAAATCACTTTTATTTTCATTAAGTTTGAGTATTTGATCATAATAATCCGACAATTGATGAACTTTTACTTTTTGTTCGTTTAAACGAACATATTGTTGTTTGATTAGTTCATATTTAGATTGTACTTGTTGTTCACTTTGGATTCTTTCTTGATCTCTTTGCAGCCCATTTTCAAATTTTTCTTTCTTTTTTAAAAAGAGTTTATGTTCTTCATCTAACATTCTATATTGTTGTTTTAGAGTTTGTAAGTTTTGATAATCATTTTGATATTGATAGATTTGATTGATTAATTGTTTCGTTTCTTGAATTTGGTTTTGTAATTTTTCTTTTGTTTGTTGTTTGTAGTCAAGAGAATCTGCTTGTACCTTTTTTTCTTGATAATCTTTTTCAAGTTTTTTTAATTGTTTTAAAAAATCTTCTTGATTTAATTTTAAGGTTTGAAGTTTCTTTTGTTGTTTAATATAAGAAATATATAAATAATTTGTTTCTTGTGCTTTTTTTAAAGTATCTACAGTTTTATTTAATTCTTGATAATCATTTTCTTGTTTCTTTAAATCTTGAAATTGTTGTTTTAAATCTTTTAATTGTATTAATCGTTGATTTTGTAAGCGATAGAGTTGTAATTGTTGTTTCTTTTGATCTAAATCTTTTTTTAAATCATCATATTCTTTTTGTTGACTTGCGATAAGTTTTGTTTGTTTAGATAAATATTCTTGATGATCTTCAACTTGTAATTCTTGCATCAAATCTTTCCTTTTATTCAATAATAAATCATATTTATCCTGATACGTTTTTAGATGAACTTTAAGTTTTTCTTCTAACTTTTGATACGTCTCACTATGAAATAACTCTCTTAATACTTTTTCTCTTTCATCACTTGAAGCCATAATCAATTTTGTAAATTCTCCTTGAGCAATCATACAAATCTGTTTAAATTGTTGATCATCGACCCCTAATAAAGAAATCATTTTTTGATTGACTTCTTTAATACCTTCGACCATTTTGTCATCTGGTAAAGTAAGTAACGCTGAAGGTTGTTTAGGTGTTTTTTTTCCTTCTAGATAATATTTAGGATTTCTTTTAATTGTATAATTTTGTTGATGCAAAGAAAATGAAAATTCAACAAAAGTAGGAATTTCATTTAAGGCATGATCACACCTTAAACTGTCCGTTTGTCTAATTTGACCACTTGTTTTACCATATAAAGCAAAGATCATGGCATCAAAAATCATCGTTTTTCCACTACCTGTAGGCCCTGTAATTAAAAAGAGACCATCTTCTTGAAATGATTCAAAATCGATTGTGATTGTATCTGGATAAGGTCCAAACGCTGATAATGTAAGGCTAATGGGCATCATCTTCACTTACCTCCTCTAGTAATTGTTGAATAATTTCTTCACTTTCTTGACTCATTGCTTCACCTTTCATTTTTTCATAGAATTCTTTAAATATTTCTATTGGAGATTGTTTTTCAACATCTAAGGAAGAAGCTGTTTGATTTGTTTTAAGTTTTTCTAGTGATTGATAAGTAATTTGTAATAAATAAGGGTATTTTTCTTTTAAAAAATCATATGCATGACCAATGACTTGTTTATCTAATAATTCTACCGCTACAAAATCATTTTCGTTATTTGGATAATGTAAAACATCTTCATATTTTCCAACGACCTTCACTAGATCTTTTTGTGGCTTTAAAGGAATAATTTGCGTAGAAACCCCAGTTTCATCAATAGTTACTTCAACCATTCCTTTTTTTTGATGAACTTCATCAAATGAATACTTCATTAAACTTCCTGCATATCTTACATAATCATATTTAATTTTTTGACTTGCATGAATATGACCTAAAGCTACATAATCAAAATCTTTACATAAATCAACATCAATAATTTCACTACCACCCACGGAAAGAATTACTTCACTTTCACTTCTAATCACTTCTTTATTTCCCGCAATAAATTGATGTGTTACAAGAACTTTAGGATGGTCTTCAACAAATGTTTGTTGACTTAAATAATATGCAAAAGCATCCTGATACGTTTTTAAATCATCTTTTTCATATAAATAACGTATATAAGAAGGTTTAAAAAAAGGAACCAAATAAAAATAAACACCTTCTATTTCAATTGGTCTTATTTCTTTTTCAGGATAAGAAACAATATACAAACCTTGACTTTGAAGTAAAGAACTTGCAAAATCAAGTCTTTCACTGCTATCATGATTTCCTGAAATGATCAATACTTTTTTATGATAATGTAAAATCATTGCTTCTAAAAAATGATTTAAAGCAACTATACTTTCTTTAGAAGCAATCGCACGATCATAAACATCTCCAGCAATTACTAAAGTATCTATTTTTTTTTGAACCATATAATTCATCACTTGATTTAATAAATCAATTTGAATATCTAATAGATTATTTTGATAAATAATTTTACCTAAATGTAAATCCGCTAAATGTATAAATTTCATAACTCCTCCAAATCCAAACAATATATTCTTTTTATATAATCACCTTGATCAAAATCTTTCTTCAAACATGCAGGTACTTCTTTTGTTTCAAGATACTTAAATGGCAATGACTCAATAATCTTACGACTTGCTATATTATCAGGAGAACATGTAATCATTAATTGTTTAAATCCTTTTTCTTTTGCTTTATCAAACAATAATAAACAAGCATCTTTACTATAATGATGCCCTCGGTATTCCTTTTCTATCGTATAACCAATATGTCCATCATAATATCTTTCTTCATTACTGCCTTCTCTTAAAACAATTCTTCCTACTTCTATATGATCGACCATGATTAAATATATATAATAAGGTTTCCAACCACATGGAAGATTTTCTTTTTCATATGTTAAAAGTTCTAATTTCATAAAATCACCTATCCCTATTGTATCATGTATCTATCAACAAATTAATATAATAATCTCTTTTAAATCCATTTATTTCCACTTTAAAAATTTATTTTACATATTCTTTATTTATTTAAAATATGCTATTATAGATAGTAGGAAGTGATAAATATGTATAATTTATATAAAGAATATCTAGAATCTGAAGAAACTGATCTAGAATACTTTGACTGATTAGATAATCAAATACTTTTACGTTCTCGTGATAGAAAGCTTGAAGAAGCAAATAAAAAATATGAAAATCTAATCAATGAAATAAAAGAAATGATTGATGAAACAAAAGAGAGCATTATCAAATACTCTCAACTAAAATTTCATGAAGATATAAGCAGTTCTATAAATACTCTTTCTAAATATCAAATTTTTGATCTTTTAGATCATTTATATGATTTTAAAGAATTTGAAGAATTAAAAAAACATCTTCAAAACTTAAAAATTTTAATTTTTTGATAAAAAAGAAGAAAAACACTCATAAAAAGTCAATATAAATAATGGAGGACTTTTTATGAACAAAAATAGAGAGAATTTTAAAAAATATTCAAATGATTTATATTTTCATCATTTGCCTGTTGAAAATGAAAGAATTAGAACCCTTATTTGTCAAGAGCTTATTTTAGACAGAGAGATTGTTTCTACTAAATTAAAAAACGCACAACAATATGGTAAAAATTTCTATGAAAAGAAACTTATTTTAGATATTTTAGCTATTGATGATGTAGGTGATCTCTACAATATCGAATTACAAACTTATGGTTTAAATGAAGAGATACTTGTTCGTTTTGAACTTTATAATGCTGAACTTTTAAGACAACAAGTAAAACAGGGAGAAGATTATACTAGTGCTCATGTTGTAAGATCATTAATTATTAGTTATGGGCATATTTTAGACAATGCTCCTCTTTATAAATGTCACTTTAGAATGGTTGATGATGAACATCATATTGTCTATCCATTTAATCGCATGGAAATAACAATTATTCAACTCGAATATATCAATCAAGTAATCAATGAAATGACGAGTTTTAATCAGTTGATGTATCTCTTTAAAAACGAAAAACCATATGATAAAATTGAAATAGATTATAGAATAAAGGAAGCGATACAAATGCATGACAAATATATATCTTCTGAAGAATCATACCTAGAATATCTTGATCGTTTAGATAATGAAATATTGCTTCGTTCTCGTGATAGAAAAATTAAAGAAGCGAATCAAAAAGTCGTGGAAGAAAAGCAAAAAGCGGAGGAAGCGAATCAAAAAGCCGAGAAAGAGAAGAAAAAAGCGGAGGAAGCAAACCAAAGAGCTGAAAAAGCAAATAACGAAATAGATAGTATTCTTGATGAAACAAAGGAAAGTATTATTAAGTATATTAAAATGCAATTTCATGAAGATATCAGTGATTTTATAAGCACTTTTTCTAAACAACAAATTCGTAATCTTCAAAAACATCTATATGATTTTGAAGAATTTGAAGAATTAAAAAATTATTTTCAAAAACCAAAGGGTTTGTCAAGAAAAGTGTGTAAGTAATTTAAAACTTACTAAAAAATAGGTTATTCAAGTTTGTAATTATTTCTTGTAGTGTCACTAAAAGAACTTGTATTTAATAAACAGCAGTGTTAAAACCTATCTTTAATACTGCTGCTTTTTGAGTATATAAAAGGTTATGCAATATATGAATAATTGCATCCTTCTCAAATCAAAAGAATAAGCAGACTCGCTTATTCTTTTTAACTATCTTATTAATTGTCTTAATTCTCCAACATCAAGAGAATATCTTTCTGCTACCATACGATTTACTTTTCCAGTATTTACTAAAGTAGCAAGTGATGCATTTAATGTTGTCATTCCTTCATTTCTTCCAGTTTGAATCATTGTATCTATTTGATGACCCTTATTTTCCCTAATTAAATTTTTAATAGCGTCATTAGCAATCATGATTTCTAAAGCAGCTGCTCTTCCTTTACCACTTGCAAGTGGTAAAAGTTGTTGAGTAACAACCGCTTGTAAAACAGAGGCTAATTGAGCACGAATTTGAGCTTGTTTATGAGGAGGGAAAACATCAATAATACGATCAATTGTTTTAGGAGCACCAATAGTATGAAGCGTACTAAATACAAGATGGCCTGTTTCAGCTAAAGTAATAACTGCTTGAATCGTTTCATAGTCTCTCATTTCTCCAACAAGAATAACATCTGGATCTTCACGCATGGCACTTTTTAAAGCTGTATCAAAAGAATCAACGTCTTCATAGACTTCTCTTTGATGTATAAGAGCTTGTTTTTGTTGATACACATATTCAATTGGATCTTCAATGGTAAGAATATGACAATTTCTCATTGAAGAAATAAAATCAATCATTGCTGCTAAAGTTGTTGATTTTCCACTTCCTGTAGGACCGGTTACTAGAACAAGTCCTCGAGGAAGTAAAGCCAATTTATGTAAAACATCAGGTAAATTTAATTCTTCTAATGTCTTGATTTGTTCATTGATGATACGAATTGCGGCTGTCATATAACCTTGTTGAAAATAAATATTAACACGATGTCTTCCTAAATCATTTACATAGACAAAGTCAGCATCTTCATGTTTTTCTACAATCTTTAAAATTCGATCTTTACACATTGATAAAATCATTTCTTTTATTTCTTCATTACTAAAAGTTTGTTCAAATTCAATAAGTTTTCCATCTTGTCTCAATGTTATACCTGTATTTTCACCAATATGGACATCACTACATCCTTTAATTCTTGCATCATTTAAAATATCATTAATATTTGCCATAACATTCCCCTTTAATCAATATAAGCAATAATCTTATTGAATTCATCTACTGTTGTTTTACCTTCTTTAACAAGTTTTAAAGCTTGATCTCTTAAAGTTTCTACTCCTTGTTCTTCAACAAGATATTTCATAATATCATCTATTTCTTCTTGATTAGAAATCATTTTACGTACTTTACTATCTATTTCAATAACTTCATGAATAGCAATTCTCCCCTTATAACCTGTTTGATTACAATGAGGACAGCCTGTTCCTTTAGATATATATTTGATTCCTTCTTGTAAAGCTAAACGATCAGATAATGAAGTAGCTACTTCCTTTTTACAATAAGGACAAACCTTTCGCATTAAACGTTGAGCAACAACACCTACTAAACTGTTAGCAACCATATAAGGTTCAACACCCATTTCTTCAAGCCTAACAATCGTACTAATAGCATCGTTCGTATGTAATGTACTGACAACCAAATGTCCTGTAATAGCTGCACGAACAGAAATTTCAGCAGTTTCTTTATCACGAGTTTCTCCAACCATGATTACATCTGGATCTTGTCTCATTAAAGCACGCAATCCTCTATCAAATGTAAGACCAGACATTGTATTGACTTGCATTTGATTAATACGATTTAATTTTCTTTCCACAGGATCTTCAATCGTTGAAATATTGATTTGTCCTTGAGCTAATTTTTCAAGGATCATATAAAGTGTTGTGGTTTTCCCACTTCCAGTAGGACCCGTTACATAAATAATTCCATGTGGCATAGACATCATATGATTCATTTTCTTAAAGTTTTCTTCTGTCATTCCAAAAGTACTTAAGCGGTCAATAGTACTATTAGAATTCAAATAACGCATAACAATCTTTTCACCAAAGATGGTAGGAATAACAGAGACACGAATATTTAATTCAACTCCATCAATTACTCCCATAAAATGACCATCTTGAGGTAATCTTTTTTCAGCAATATCCATGTTAGATAAAATTTTAATTCTAACAATCAAAGCCGCTTGTATATTTTTATTTAAATCTAAATAATCAACAAGCATTCCATCAATACGCATTCTTACATGCAATTTTTCTTCAAATGGTTCAATATGAATATCAGAAGCACTATTATTATATCCTCTAATTAACAATGAATTTAATAATTTAACAACAGGTGTATCATCTTCATTCGCATCAAATAAATTTAGATCCTCTTCTACTTCAGGTAAAGTCGATTCATCAATATCATCTACTAAATTCAAAGTATCAACATCCGAATAATACCTTTCTATTGCAATAGAAATATCAGATTTAGTAGCTAAAGAAACACTAATACGACAACCAGAAACAAGTCTTACATCTTCTAACCCATAATAATTCAAAGGATCACTTGTCGCTACTGTTAACACATTATCATTAAAAGCATACCCAATGACATTATATTTTTGTGCCATTGCTTCAGGAATCTTTTTAACTGCATTAATATCAAAATCTATATTTTCTAATGAAACTAAAGGCTCAGCTAATTTATCAGATAAAGCTTCCAACATTTGTTGTTCACTTACAAAACCTAAATCTATTAAATGTTCCCCTAATCTTTTACTTCTATCTTTCTTTTGGGCATCTAATGCAATCTGTAACTGTTCTTCATTAATATACCCATATTCTTTTAATACTTCACCTATTGGTAAACTTTTCATGCGTTAACCTCCAATTTTATCCCAATTTATTCCCGTTTGATAAATATTATTAGATGGATTATTATCAAAACTAATATTATTGCTCGCTTTAATATATCCAATTCCACCACAATATACTACATCACTTTTTAAATATGCACTATTCGAACGGTAAGAATTATCAAGTATTTGCCATCCAGATGAAGCACTTGATCCCGGCTTTCCTACTCCATTTAGAACTTTTAAATAATAACAATAATCATATGTTCCATTCTTTGATGATTCACTATAATACTTTTCTTTTACAATACTTCCTATTGCATAAGACCCTGCATCAGAATAATTTTCTACCTTATCAAGATCGTAATTTTTTAACTTTTCAGCAACTGTAGTAAGATTATTTTGCCACAATGGTTTACAATTATGTTTTCCGTATTTTTCTTCATCACCTTCTTGATACTCTTTAAAATATGTTTTCCAATGCACAGTAGTATATTTGTCAGGTGCATCTTCTCCTAAATCAATATATATTTTTTTATCATAATATGCTGAATAAAAAGTTGCACCTACCCCAAAAGTTTTTATACATATATACTTTTTTCCATTATTAACAACTATATCACCAACTTCATAATAACTTGAATAATCAAACTGATCATCTATCTTTTTCCAATATCTATTAACTGTCTCACCATCTCTATTTCCAGGTTCAAAACAATTCCAGTTAATTTCCATAAGTTGCCACCAAGAATTATTATGGTATACAAACACTCCTATTGGATAATTAGTCGCGCCCGCATACATTCCCCAATTATTCAAAGTATTTAAGCAGTTTATTTGATTACCAACCATATTTCCTCCTACATCAGGTGTTGGAGATGGAGTCGGTTTTGGATTTTCATTATCATCGCTATTATTAGACGAATCATCTTTTATATAATAAAGTTTTGTATTTTCTGATAACTGTGTCGTACTAGAAATATTACTAAATAAAGTCGTTTTATCAGTTGTATTAATATTAAAATTGACTAGCTCATATGTATTCTTTGTTGAATATACTTCTTCTGTCCCATTTAAATACTTAAGTGTTAAATCCAAACGATATCCATTAGTAGTAAAACCTCTAACATCCATTTGTAAATCTCGATTATTAATATAATAATCATCATCAAAAACTGCTTTACCATCACGATAAAGTCTACCTTTATTTTTATCATTTTTTAATACATAAAGATAATGCCAATCTCTATCATCTGGTTTAGTATTTGATACTCTTACATCTGTTGCATAGGTGATTTCATTGCTAATAAAATCTAGAACACCATCTAATGTTTGTTTATCTAAAGATTTCTTGGTTGTTGTATCAAAATAACCTAATGAGTTGACTAAGATTCCTCCTGTAATTGTCATAATAATAGAAGCTATTAAAAGTACAACAACAATTTCAACTAATGTCATTCCTTTATTATTTGTTTTCTTTATCATATCTTAGCCACCTTCTTTCTATTTTGACGTTGTGTAATGTTCCCACCTTGAATCATTTATAATACTTGTATAATATTTTTGATAAGTTACATCATAAATATTTTTTGTTGAAACCTCGCTTTCAGGGATTAACCAAGTATCCTGATTATTGTTAACACTTGTATTATCTAATAAAGCCCATATGTCCGTTGGTCGATCTCCTTTTTTAGCCTTATCACCAGCTAAAATGTATACATACTTTTTATAGCCACCATCTTCAAAAAATTCTTTAAATGTTAAACCTTTTCTTTTTTCATCTGACATATACATACAAGGAGTAATATACTTATATTTCGTTTTTTCAAAATTTGAATTATGTTCTTCAATAACATCTAATAAAGAATCTAATTCTATATCTGGATATATACTTGCATATAATTTAGGTAAATTAGTAATAAAATCTGATTTATTTTCACCTGTTTTTTGCATCATCCACTCTTTTATGTACCCATTTGTTTTTCCCTCAAATAATTTGTCATTTGAAGCAACACCTTTTTGTTTTAAATATGTTGAAAAATTTTCCATTATAGTACAATAATTTTTGTAAATATTTCTTCCTTTCACAGCTTCATTTATTTGAATTTTAGGAATAAAATTTGAAAGATTAACATCCTTATATGTTTTACTTGTTGCTTTTTTATAAGTACCATTGACGATAATTGGATTACCACTCTCATTAACAGTAATAGAATAATTAGCTAAAGTATCATCCACATCAATATCTGTATCTTTATTTTCTTCATCAACTAAAGCTTTTTGTTGTTTATTTGTTACATCTTTATAATGATTAGAATCTGTAAAAAGATTAAGTGCAGTAACAAAACCAACCACAATAATTAAAGATGCTGTACTAATAATTAATAGAGAGATGATTACTTCAATAAGTGTCATACCTTTTGTATTTTTCATATTCATCCCTCCTACTCAATCATTTGCCAATCATCGGTTTGAATTAATTGCTCTAGTTGTTCTTCACTCATACCATTTGTTTGTAATGAACCTGATTTCTTCACATATATATGATTATCAATGAATAATAAATATGTTTCGCTATAATTCCAACTATTATTTTGACCGTTTGCTGTTAAAAAGAATTCTCCATTAGATGTATTTAGATTAAAATGCAAATATAGTGGGTAATTTTTAATCCAACCTAAATCTTTATTAACTTCAATAATTTTATCATATAAACTATTATCTAAAATCAAACATCCATCTTTATTATAAAGATGATCAAATATCCCATTGATGAAACCTCCATTATTAAATTGCCAATCATTTTTATTTTCAAAACTTACATTATTATTTTGACATTCTTGTTGATACCACTCATTAAATTTATTAATATCTTTATCATTTTGATAATATGCATTTAACAATGCTGCAATTTTATACTTAACTAAAGAGATTGCATCTTTATTACTATTTGTATTTCCACTATCTTCACCATTATTGTTTCCTGTATTATTATCTGTACTACCATTATTCCCTGAATCATTTCCATTTGAGCTACTATCAGTAGAAATATCTCGATTTCCATTTGTATCATATTGAACACATTTCCATTGATTGTTAGACTGCGTTAAATAAGCATAAATTGTATAATCTTCATCATGGTAATTAGCTTTTAGTGATGCAATAATTAAATTTTCTTTTTTTCGATTAATTTTAATATTTGAAATCGTTCCATAAGGAACAGAACATTCCATCTTTGATACATTAATTTGTTTACCTGTATCTGGAATTAGCTGCGAACTATTTTCATCATTTTCAATAGCACCAGCTAGAGATTTAATTGCCGAATTAGCAATCAATTCAACTTGTGTCTTATTTCTATTTTTAATAGATTGATTATAAGACATATATGCAAAAGACAAAGAGGCACCTACAATGACTACAAGAACCATAATCAATGTAATTGCCCATACAATTGTTGATCCCTTTTTATTTTTCATTGTTTGCACCTCTTTTACTATTTTTCTACCATATAAACTGTATATGTAATTGTTAAATCCAAGTTACCTGTTGAATTTTCATAAGCAACAGAATTAATATGTAAACCACTCATATTTTTAACATCTTCAATTAAATTGAGTAAATTAGCTTTTGTTCCTTTACATGTTTGTGTAACAACACATGAATAAACTAAAGCATTGGATGATTTAGATTCATCTGTATTATCATTTGCGTTATCAGATGAATTATCATCACTCTTTTTACTTGATAAATCTGTTTGTGTTATTTCAGACATTGTTAAATTAGTAGGACTGATTTTATGTTCTATTGTTAGATTTGTAATCAATTGATCAATATCTTCTTTTGACATAAGATTGTAAAATTGATCATTTAAAGCTTTAATTTCTTGATTAATATTCATAATTTGTGTTTTGATATCTTCTGTTGAAGAAGATGAACTTGTTACTTTTAATTCAGTAAGTTGTAATTCTAAACTATCTTTTGAAGACTTTAATGATGTATGTGATGTTAATTGTGGTTGTAATAAAATCAACCATCCAAAACAAACAATCAATAAAATCACTAATATATAAATCAATGTCTTTTCTCTAGAAGAAAGTTTTTTAAATGAATCTTTAATCTTGTCCACTTGTCGTACCTCCTTCTAATGTACATGTAATCGATGATTTATAAGTAATTGGTGTCGTATTCGTTACTGTTTGTGTTGTTGTCGCACCTGTTGTAGGATCTGTTACGGTTTCCGTTGTTTCACTAACACCACCATCTTGAGTATACCCATTGTAATCAACTGTTTTAAAAGTACCTGATTCTCTAAGTGTTCTTACTGTTTCTTCACAACCATTAACTTTAGAAGCTGTTACAGTAAGTGATATAGCTCCTGTTTCTTGATTAAATGATATTGAATCAATTGTTAAGTTCTTACATGATTTATCAATTGTTTCTAAAATACCTTTATCAATTTGAGGGTATTTTGATAATGTTTGTGTAATTGTTTGTAAGTTTGTAAGTTGTTCATTGAGCTTACTTAATTCTTTTTGTTGATCAGAATTTGTATTAGATGCTGTTGCAGAAAGAGCCTCTTCTATTTGTGTTTGCAATGTATCAACATCCTTTTGCAAATTTCTATTAGTGATTGTTAAATAAAGTGTACTTGTCGCAAAAATAAGAATGAGTAAAACAGGTAATGCTATAAGCAAGAGTGTTTTAGAATTTATATTTATTTTTTTCTTTGTTTTATAGACAGATAAAAAATCAATATCTTTGTTACTGTTTCTTGCCATCTTATCTCCTCCATAAACTTCCTACAAATAAATATTTATGAATAGGAAAATTATTATCTTTACTACAAGTATAGTTTGTTGGTTTAAAACGAGATGTCTCAATACTCAAATTAGAAGAAATAGTTGACATCAACATATCTTCTTCATAAGTTTCTAGCCCCGCAAAATAGATTTTTTCTAATTGGGCATCTTTATAAGCACCTTTAGTAAACTGCATTAATTTAGTAAGTGAATTGGATAATTCAGTAATAAAAGCAACTGTTCCACGATCAGAGAAAATACGTATTCTATTAGCTATTTCATATTGTCCATTAATAAATAAATAATGAATAACATCTTGTCCATTGATTACTGTTAAAACATAAGATAGATTTGTTAATTTAGGAATAGATTCTGTTAATTTAATAATTGAATTTGTCATAATATCAATTGATTCTAATGAAATTCCCATTTCATCAAACAAATCAATATACGGCTTTAAAAACTCTCTTTCCATTGCCGCACATAAAACGAGTTGACCTTCTTTACCTTCAACTTTATCTTTTATGATTGCATAATCATATAATAAATCCGTATATTGACTTTCAACGTCAATAAATTCATCATTTACAAATTGAAGAATTTGTTTATGAGAAACGTTTGGTAAAACAGCACACTTCACTAAAATTTGCCCACTATCGACAACAAGTCTCACACTATCAACATTTTCTTTTTTTAAATCAAGTAAAACATCTCTAATAGGTTGATCATCAAGAATATTTCCATCAAGCATTGTTCCTTCAACAAATTCAAATTCTTTGCAAGAAGAAATATGAATATTATTTTTTGAAACATTTCCTTGAACCATTTGTAATCCTTTTGTTGATAAAAATACAATATAACTCATAATTCCTCCTACATATTTCCTACATTGTTATACAATGTATAAATTGGTAATAATACAGATATAATAATTAAACAAATCACAACCGCTAAAAAGATAATCATTAATGGTTGAATAAGGGTAATCATTCTCTCTGATGCTTGTTCTGCTTCAAAATCAAAATCATCTGCAAGAGTTGTAAGCATTGATTCCAAACGTCCACTTTCTTCTCCCACAAAAATACTACTTGTTAATTTAATATCAAAACCATCAATGTCCTTGATTGCTTGAGATAAACTTTCCCCGTTTCTTAATTTCTTAATAGCTCCGTCAAACTGTGATTCAATATAAACATTACCAATCGTTGTTTTAGCAATATTTAAAGCATTAACAATAGACATCCCACTTGTATATAAAGAACATAAAGTTCTCGCAAATCTACTCGTATAAATTGTCATCAACAATTTACCAAACTTAGGAATTTTTGTTTTTAATTTATCTACTTGAAAACGTACCTTTTCTACTCTAAGTAAAGCAATAAAAGTGACAACCAACCCTGCAGCAATCAATAAGACAAAATACCAATAATCTTGTAAAAACTTAGAAATACTAATATTGATTTTAGTAATCAATGGTAATTCAACATTTTTAAAAATATCAAAGAAAGAAGGAAGCACTGCTAAATAAACAATCAACAAAACAGCAATTGTAATAACAATCAAAATAATAGGATACATCATTGCTGACTTTGTTTTACCTTTAATACGATGATCCTTTGAATACTGATTAGACATCGTTAAAGCCGTTTTATCCATATCCCCACTTGCTTCACCTGAGCGATACATTTGAATCATTAAATTAGGAAAAGCAACACCTTGGGCTTCCATAGCAGCGGATAAAGTATATCCTTGTTGTAACTTTACATAAATATTTTCATAAATTTTTTTTATTTTTTTATTATCTTCTCTTCGAACCATAATAGAAAAAATACGAATCAAAGATAAACCAGAAGCAAGCATTGTTCCTACTTCTCTAGAATAAGCTGATAATTCATTTAATTTCATTTTATACTGATTAACAGTCTTTTTAGTGACATCTTGGCAACTTACTAAAAATAAATTTTGTTCTTTAAGCTTTCTCACTAAATCATTTCGATCATCAGCTTCTAACGTTCCTCTTATTGTTTTAGCTGACATATCTTTCGAAATATATTTAAATGTAGCCATTCTATCACCTCTTTACATCATTAAATTTAAATACCAACTTATAATTTCACTACCATAAGATAAAGCAATAAAAATACCAATTGATAAATAAGGACCAAAAGCAATATGTCCTTTTTTATTAATCTTTTTACTTACCAATAAATAAATACTATAACTTCCTGCAAGTAAAATACCAATAAAAGCAGCAAGTAAACTATACTTCCATCCTAAAGCTATTCCTGAGACAAACATTAATTTAATATCTCCACCACCAAAAGATTCAGCAATTAAAACATTTAATAAAATCATTGGTACAGAAATACAAAACATTCCAATAATACTTTCTAACAAAGACATATGTCTTACATACATTAAAACAATAGATACAAGAAGCATAGCTATATTTAAACCATCAGGAATAATCATTGTATCAAAATCAATCATTGTAATCGCAAGTAAAATCATCGCAATCACAAACATTAAAATCGTTTCAATACTAAAACCAAAACGATAAAAACAAAACATACCAATCAATCCACCAAAAATTTCAATCAAAAAACCTCTAATAGGAATCGAAGTATGACAATAACGACACTTACCCCTTAAAAAAATATAACTTACAATAGGAACCAAATCATACCATTTTAAAGTCTCACCACAATGATCACAATGACTTCTTCCCTTGACAAAACTCTCGTTTCTAGGAACACGATCAATCACAACATTCATAAAACTCGCAACACACATTCCTATTAAAAACATATATACATAAATCAAAATAATAATTGAATCCATAAAAACCTCATCTAATCAAAATTATGATTACTATCAGTACTTACAATCTTTACATCCTTATTCTTTGTGAGTGTAGCTTCAATATGATGACCATCATCACTGATCCAATACATTTTATAAGTATTGCCATTTCTTTCTACATCAACATCATCTAACTCTGTCTTTTTCGCAATAATACCTTTTAATTGATTATTATCTGCAGTAGCAATTGTATTACCACTCAATATATCTTTAATATAATTATCTATAGCATCTTCACTAGGATTATCTGTTGCCTTATACTTAGCCACTTCCGTTTCAACAACTGTATAAATAGAATGCGCTTCTTGAATATAGCGAGACTCTTTAGCTTCATTTACATAACCAATTACAGAAGGTACAGCAATCGCAGCTAAAATAGCTAAGATTACTAATACAACAATAATCTCTACCAACGTAAAACCTTTCTTATTTTTCATCTTCCTCACCCTAATTAACACTTACTGTTATATCTTTATTTCTTTTAATTACAGAATAAACATTCTTTCCATCATCACTTTTAAAATTAACATAGTACTCTGCATTATCTTTTCCAATATGACTACAAGTACCAAACGTCACATTTTGAATACCCGTTTTTTTTGTTATTGTTTCTGTTAATTCTTTTTTATACTCAGTATTATTATAAGTATCATCATTTAATTCATTGCCTAAAGCTTTATACCTTGCTTCCTCTGTTTGAATAACTGTATAAATAGAATGAGCTTCTTCAATATAGCGCGTCTTTTTAGATTCATCTACATATCCAAGAACAGCAGGTACAGCAATAGCAGCTAAAATAGCTAAAATCACTAACACAACAATAATTTCTACCAATGTAAAACCCTTGTTATTCTTCAATCTTTCCTTCATATGCCCATTCCCCTTTTTTGGTTATATTATAACATATATATACAAAATTTCTAATAATCCGACAAATATCTATTATAATTACAAGAAATAATTAAACAAAAATGGCTTATAATAATATAAGTCATTTTAATATGCTAATTATTAATGAACAGAAAGAATATCTACTTTCTTATTTTTTGTTATTTGTGCATCTATTATTTTACCATCTTCACTTGTCCAATTTAAAATATATATCTTTGAATCTGAATGGATATTACTTACTTTAGGTATTCCGGTTTTTTGAGAAACAATTCCTTCACCCACTGTATTAAATTTTGATTTATCACAAATTTTAGCATACATATAATCTTCCGCTCTATTATAATTCGATGGTTTATCTGTATAATCTATTTCATTTGCAAGTTTTGTTTCTTCAACCTGAATAACAGTGTAAATAGCTTTAGCTTCTGCAATATATTTTTCTTTTTTTGCTTCTTCAACATATCCTAAAACTGAAGGAACAGCAATTGCAGCTAGAATAGCCAATATTACTAAAACAACAATAATCTCTACTAATGTAAATCCTTTTCTATTATTAACCTTCTTCATAATATCCCTTTCTTTCTATAAGTATTATCATTTTATAAACAAAGCAAGCCACTGAATGTTTGGTATATTAAATTATCCGGTGCTTAGAGGTTCGCTCTAAATTATTAGGCGGAGTACCCTCTAAATTATCGTGGGGATGTGAATCATCCCCTTTTTTGATACAATTTTACTGTCTGGTCCTGATTAAATTATTATTATGAACAACGAATTATTAAAACTATTTGATATCAAGGATGATGTTGTTGAAACATTTACTGTAGATCATAAAGAATCTAATTATGAAATCGATATTAGATTCAAGCCATCTAGATTTTCATGCCCTACATGCGGCAGCACTCATTTCATTAGTAAAGGCAATAAGAAAAGATCTCTTGTATCTGTACCTGTTAATGATAAACCTGTAAAGATGATTACTTATGTTAAAAGGTATAAATGCATTGACTGTAATGCTTCTTTTTCTGATGTAAATCCTATTGCTTATGGTGATTGGTCTTTTACTAGAACAGCTATCATTTCTATTCTAAACAGGTTAAAACCTTATAATGCTACTTATGCTTCCATTGCTAGAATGTTTGGTGTTTCTTCTACCAGAATCATGGAAATATTTGATACTTTTGTCAGAATTAAAAGACATAGCCTTCCTAGAGTTCTATTGATTGATGAATTTCATTTTTCTAGAAACTCCAAATATAAATATCCTGCTATCCTTATGAACTTTGAAAACAATTTGATTATTGATATCGTTGAATTCAGAACACATGATATCATGTCTGACTATCTATTTAAGATTGATTTGGAAGAAAGAAAAAAGGTCGAATACATATGCACTGATATGAGCTTTATATTCAAACCCTTACTAAAGACATATTTTCCAAATTCGACCTTGCTTGTTGACCATTTTCACGTTACCAGACTAATAAATGATCAACTCAATCATACTCGAAAAAGAATTATGCGTAAATATGTTAAAAATAAAAAATCCAGAGAATACAGATTATTGAAACATCGTTACAAGATACTGTTAAAATCCAAAAATAACATAGACAATGAAACGTTCAAGTATGATAAGATAATGGAATGTCATGTAACTGAAAACATGATACTTGAAGCTTTACTAAGCTTTGATGATGAACTTAGACAGGCCTATAATGCCAAAGAAGAATATTTGATATTCGATCAAGTTTCAAAAGGAGAAGTCAATAATTCTAATAAAAGAAAGGAACTCGATGCAGTAATTAAAAAATTCAAACATACACATGTGGAAGAAAGTATAAGTGTTGCAGTGACGCTTGAACATTGGAAAGAAGAAATACTAAACTCTTTTACATGGATAAATGACAGACGTATATCTAATGGACCATGTGAAGGTAAAAACAATTATGTAAAGAAGATCTTATCCAATGCAAATGGTATGTCCAATTTTCAACGTGCAAGAAACAGAATCCTATATTCTCAAAACAAATATGAAACTTACACAATGAATGAACATACAGACAGAATAAAACGTATAGGAAATCCTAGAGGAGCCTACAAAAAATAAAATAAAAATAGAAAACAAATAAAAGGAGGAAAACCAGGACCAGACATCATCCTAATTTTCCTCTTAAAAAAGCACAGAATATTTTAGAGGGAATACTGATTCCACATCAATATCCCCCCTAATAATTTAGAGCGAATTTCGCTAAAGCACTCGATTATTTAGAGCGCCGAATGTTTCAGTGGCTAAAAAACAATAATTATTCTTTGTTTGTAATTTTAACATCTTTATTTTTTGTTAATTCAGCTGTTATATTTTTACCATCATCACTACTCCAAACAATTGTATATTTGTCACCATCTTTTGTAATAGATTTAACAGGATTTAAATTTGTCATTTGTTGAGCTTTAGTAGCAATTGCAGCATAGTCAACTGTTTCGTTTAATGCTGTTGCTTTTGCTTCTTCAGTTTGGATTACTACATAGATTGATCTAGCTTCTTGGATATATCTTTCTTCTTTAGCTTCGTTTACATATCCTAATACTGATGGTACAGCAATTGCAGCTAAGATAGCTAAGATTACTAATACTACGATGATTTCAACTAATGTGAAACCTTTTTTGTTAGATTTTTTTTGTAATTTTTTTAATAAATCTTTCATCATTTCTTTTTTCTTTCTCCCTTGTCTTGATATTTAAAGAAATCCTAGAAAGTTAAAAACCACCTATTATCTTGGTGGTTGCTATAACTTATAGATACACGAAAATATATCTTGATAGGTTAGGGCAACCGGCGATCATAGCACTTACGTACTTTAGACCCTAGGGCTTTGCGTCACTGTTTTTCAACAGCTTTGCCTTTTTCTTTTCTTTACAAATACATAATAATATTTTTAAAGGGAATTTGCAACAAATTCCCTTTAAATCCGACCTTTTTTCACATATTTTTATAATTGAACAATCAATTCTATTATTTTTTGATAGTTATCTTTAACTATTTGTAGAAGTTTACCTGCTTCTTCAAGTTCTTCATCATTTAAGTTTTCTTTTTTTCTTAAACATTCTGTTAAATTACAACTTGCTTGATATAAATCATCAAATCCCAAATTAACACTTGTTCCTTTCAAGGTATGAATAAAACGGAAGGCTTCTTTATAATCAGCTTTATCAAAAGCATCAATAAGATTATCAAATGTTTCATCATCTTTAAATTTCAATACAAATTTTCTAATAAATTCTTCATTAAGTAATCTTCTTTTAACATCTTCAAAGTTCCCACCAACTTGTTTGTAAAATTCTTCTAACTCCATAAACAACTCTCCTATAATATTTCTATATCTCCTAATACCCCTAAAGCTTCTTCACCATCATAAATAATTTGTACAGTTATTTTAACATCTTTAATTGTATTATTGATTTTAAGTTTTGTATTCATCGAAAACTTATCTTTTTCTTTTTCTAAATCAATAGCTTGTTGTATGAATACATTAAAATCATTATTAATAAATAGTTTTGTAACTTTTTCATTACTTATTGGATCTATAATTTTAGGTTCTATATTTAATAATAATGCATCTTTTTTAGATAATGTAAGTAATGGTGGTACAACTGAATATTCAAATTGAATATTATTAGATAATTCACTGTAAAATTTATATTTTGATTTTTCAAAATATAAATCTTGATAAAGTAAATTAGATAAATTAAGACCTTCATCTTTTAAATGTTCTTGTGTACGTTCTTCAAAATATTCATTATCTTCATAAAATTCATTAATTTTTAAATCATTTTGAATGTATGATTCAATATCCATTAAACATTCTATAAGTAAAGGATTAAAAACACCACATTTGCCTTTTTGAATCATTTTTAAAGCTTCTTCATGACTATAAGCCTCTTTATAAACACGTTTACTTGTTAAAGCATCATATGCATCAACAATTGAAACAACTTGTGCCGCAATAGGAATTTCTTCTCCTTTTAAACCATCTGGATAACCATTTCCATCATATCTTTCATGATGCCATCGACATATTTGATAACCATATTTTACAATTGGCTCATCATTATAAAATGGTAAACTATTTAACATCTTTGCACCGATGATAACATGTGATTTCATAACTTCCATCTCTTCTTTAGTAAGGGATGATGGTTTATTTAAGATTTCTTCTGGAATAGCAATCTTTCCTATATCATGTAAAGAAGAAGCCACTTCAATTGAAATCATATCATCTAAAGTTAAGGAATATTGATTTGTTTTCTTAACTAAAATATTTAATAACAATTTTGTAAGTTTTTTAATGTGTAATACATGTAAACCACTTTCTCCATTACGTGATTCAACGATATGACTTAAGATCATAATCATCATATCGTTATTTTTATATTTTTCATAGATTTGTTTATTAATGATGGTTGTAAGTTTTTTTTGTCTTTTATAATGAGAAATAATATTATTAACTTTTTTTAAGACAACAGCAGATGAAAACGGTCTTGTAATATAACCTGATATCCCTAATTCATAAGCTTTTTCAATACTTTGATCATCTTTATTGATAGAAATAATCATCACTGCTATTTCATCAATTAAATGATTTTGATTCATATATTTTAAAACCTCAAAACCATCCATTTCAGGCATAACAAGATCTAATAAAACAAGCGCAATATTCTTATCAGCTTTCATATACTCTAAAGCTTCATAACCGTTTTTTGCTTCTATAACTGTATATTGATTTAATATTTCTGATAATATTTCACGATTAAATTTTGAATCATCAACAATCAGTATTTTCCCATTTTTATCCATCCTAATCACCCTCATTACACCTTATTAATTTTAAATAAATATTTTTCCCAGATAAAATCGTATATCTTCTACTTAATTTATTATACCACTTTAATCCCTTTTGATTTTGATATAATAAACTAATAAAGTGAGTAATAATATTAAGTTCAAATTCTTCTAACTCTATTTCACCATAAAAACTCTTTTCAAATAACTCACAAACTCTTAAAAATTCTCCTTCATAAATGATACCCATCTTTTCTAAAGTATCATCCACTTTTAAAGAATCTAAACCTAAACGATAATCAATTCCATAAGATTTTAAATACATCTCCATCAATCCATATAAATACTTCACTTTTCGAGTAACCGAAGCTCGTTGATAAGCATGTTTAATTCCAATATTTAAGAATAATCTTCTAATTTCCAAGCAGATCCAAACAATAAATAAAATAACACATCCAATTGTAAAAACACCCATTACAAGTGATTCCATACTTTCAAGACCACTAACAATGTTATAAATCATTCCACCATTTTGACCATCATTAACACCTTGAGAATCCTTATGTCCCTTTTCAATATTTACTTGACTATTATCTCCTTGTGGAGTAGCAACCATATTCATCAGTGTATAAACATCATAATAATATCCCGGTGTTACATCTATTGGTAACCATCCCATACCATCAAAATAAACTTCTACCCAAGCATGACCATCTTTTGATGTAAGAGTAGCATTCCCTTCTTCATCAATAGCGTCACTTTTTAATAAATATCCTTCAACATATCTTGCTGGAATATTATAATGGCGAAAAGCTTCTACTGCTGCTGAAGCAAATAAAACATCATTTCCTGAAATCTTTTGATTTAAAAAATCTTCAAGAACATTTTCACTTTGAGTATTTGTTTTTTCATCATATTTCATATATTTAGTAAGTGTATCTCTAATATGCTGTGAAATTGAATAAATACCTGTATTTTCAAATTCATCTTGATCAAATAAATGAGCAATCGTTTTTTCTAATCCCTGATCAACTGTCTGATAATTTTCATAAACAAATTGTCGATAAACAGCTTCTGTATCTAAATATTTCTTTTGAGATTTATTTGGTTGGTTAAGCCAGTCACTTCCTGTCATCAATTCACTTGGTGAGACAGAGGATGTTTCTGTATAACTATAATTCTTTGTTCCAAAGAGAGCATTTGACTTTAAATTAAGATCTTTTTGAATCAATGATGATGAAACATCTTTTTTAGAAACAGAATAAGGTGTATAGAGATATTTTTTATTAGCTCCTGTATTATTAATTTCTACTTTTTGAGATGTATCATCTAATTGAGATAATTTTTCATAAAGACTATATTGATAAGATGAAGAAAAATTCTTGTTTTCTAACCATTTCAACATTCCTTCATGTTTTCCATTATAACTTGCTCTTTTTAAATCTTGCCATTGATTATTTTGTAAAGTACTCCCTACAAACCCCTTTAAATACAAATTCTTTCTTTGTGAAACAGCTAATTGTAGACGTTCTTCTTCATTTTCATGAATTATAGATGCTTGCTTTAAATTACCTTGTGGAAGATTATCTTTACCATATCGAAGATCTTCTACTTGTTGTAAGACTTCTTTTTTTATTTGTTGTAAAGATAAATTATCTTGATAACCAGGTAACGCTACAGCCACAAAAATAATTGAAATAATCACAAGCCATTGAACTGTTTTTGAATTGATCACTTTATTTTGGTAATACATCCAAATCATCAAAAGAGTGATTATACAAAGTGATCCCCCAATAAAAGAAAAACGATCAATCCATAAAGTAAAGGCAAAAATAATGGAAAAGATAAGAATAATACCCATCATTTTTTCTTTTTTTATCGAACGATAAATAAAATAAGTAATAAATAGAATAACAACCAAACTAAAAGCTTGTATATGACTTGTTGTAATAGCTTTAGTCATCATCAGATTTCTAGCATCATCAAATTGAACATTATACCATTGAATACAATAATTTATAATTCCCCAAAAGCCATAATAAAAACTTTGAAATGAATAAATAATCCCAATAATAAAAGTCATCACTATAGGGAAAATAATCTCTTTTGTTTTTGTTTTATAAGATAAAAGATTTACTCCTATTAAAACAAATAAACTGACAATAATTTCTAACAACCATGAACTTTCTACGATACTATGATAAAAGCACAAAAAACTAATCACTAATACAAATGAATAAAGGATGGTCGTACTTAAAGAAATAATTTTATTTTTTTCCATTTTTGACCTCCTTATATTTCAAAACGATATGTATTTTCATCAATTAAGTCAACAGGTAATTCATATAATTGATTTTGATGATGTTTTGTTGTTTGTACTTTTTCAAGATGATCTTTTACAGTGATTGCACTAACACTTAAAAAATCATTTAATTTTGAAATTTCTTCATTGAAATTTCCTGCTGTAACATAAATCATTTTTGTAAAAATCAAATCTAACTGTTCACTCATAAAAAGATGTAATGCATCTCCGTTTTGTAAAGAAACACCTTTATAAAACCATTGTTCTAATGTCGTATAGTAATCTTGAACATTATTCATTTCTAACCAATAAAAACTTCCATGATCATAAAGTGCTACATAATGACCTATATTTTTAAGTAATAATTCTTCTGACATACTCATTGCAAAAGATAATGCTTTTGATAAAACCTTTTTATCAACTTCTTCATTTTGATCATTTAAACCAATATCAACTAATAAAACTGTTTCAAAACTACTATTGTGTATTCCTTCTTTAAGAAGCATCTGTCTAGTTTTAGCTGTTAATTTCCAATGAACATGACGAATATCATCTCCTGGATAATATTGTTTTAAATCAAAGATTTCAGACATATCAGGACCTTTTTTATATTGATATTGTAAAAGACCATTTTCATAAGGTTTTGAAAGTTCATTATAAAGCAATTCCATAGAAATCTTATGAGGATAAATCACAACATGATGTTTTTTATCTTGTGGAAAAGAGACACGACAAAAACCAAATACATCATATAAATAAATATTTTCATAAGAAAATGTTACTTCTCCACAATATGTTGCTGTATATTGATGTTCTTTCTTCGAATATTTCATTCCTAAAGGAATAAATATTCTTTTTCTAATTTGACTTTGTAACGTATTATTTTCATAAACAAAATCATACTCTATTCTTCCAGAAACAAGTAATCTATATTGACTTGTTATTTCAGATACAAAAGATAAACGTTTTCCTACTTCTCCTTGTTTTTGTCCATGAAGATCAAATTGAATATAACGTGCTTCTAATTTCAACAAAATGAAAAGCATAAGAGGAAATAAAATACTTATTGCCCAAATAACTAAAAAGTAGAAATAAGTCGAATAAATATATGCAATAAAAATGAGAATATTGATAACTGCATAAACAAAATATTTATTTTTCATAATCTAATCAGCCAATGGTGGTTTCACTTCCACTAAAATTTCTTTTAAAATATCTCTGGCATCTAATCCTTCTACCCTTGCTTGTGGACGTAAAATCAAACGATGTGCACAAACATCTAAAAAAACATCTTGTACATCTTCTGGAATAACATAGATACGATCTTCTAATACGGCATGTGCTTTAGCCATTTGTACAAGTGCTAAAACCCCACGAGGAGAAACTCCTAATTCAATAAGGGGCATTTCTCTTGTTTTTTCACATAATAAGACAATATATTTTAAAACATCATCACTGATACGTACAGATGATAAATAGTTTTGTACTTCTATAACATTTTCTTTTGAAGCAACTACTTTAATTTTATCAATTGGATTATCATATCGACGCGATTTAATAATCTCAATTTGTTTATCTAAATCAGGATATCCAATCGATAAACATACCATAAAACGGTCTAATTGAGATTCTGGTAAAGGTTGTGTCCCTGCTGAACCAATGGGGTTTTGTGTCGCTATTGAAATAAATGGATGAGGTAAATCATAAGTAACACCATCAACTGTCACATTATGTTCTTCCATAGCTTCTAATAAAGCAGCTTGTGTTTTTGGTGATGTACGGTTAATTTCATCTGCTAAAAGTAAATTACTAAAAACAGCCCCTGGTCTAAATTCAAATTTTTGAGTTTCATTATTTAACATTGTAAAACCAACAATATCAGAAGGTAAGGTATCTGTTGTAAACTGAATTCTTTTATAATCCAAACCTAAAGCTTTAGAAAAAGCTAACGCCAATGTTGTTTTCCCCGTACCAGGAGTATCATTTAATAAAATATGTCCTCCAGCATAAATTGTCATTAATACTTTTTTAATTATTTCATCCTTACCAATGAATACTTTTGATATTTCATCAATAATATGTTGTGATTGCTCAATTATCATTTTCTTCTCCCTCGTTTTCTAAAGCTTCTTGTTGATTGTTATTTGAATCATCTTGTTCTTGATTATTCTCTGTCTGTATTTCTTGTTGATCATCTTTTGTTTGAGTATCAGGCTCTCCTATTTGATTATCTAAATTTTGATTTTCGTTTATTTCAGGTACCACATAATTTAATAATGCTGCAACCTTCTTTTCTGCTTCTTTAATTTCATTTTCATGAATTTGAGCATCTGATATTTCATATCCTGCAAAACTATATTTCCAATTATCTATGTATGTTTGTTCTAAACCTGTCGCATCACCTGAAAGTGTAACATGAAAATCATCTGCTAAATCTTGACCAAATTCAAAGCCATTTCCATCACCATAATAATAAAGTAAGATAGGTGTAGCATTTTGAAAAACAACTTCCTTTAGAGTACTTCCAAAATTATTTGTCCAAAGCCGTGCTGGATACTCTGCATTATTCCCATAAACTTTTGGAAATGTCACTTTTGTAAGACTCGTACCACTAAATGCAGCCATTCCTATTGGACCTAAGCCATCTGGCAAAGTAAGTTCACCTTCTAATTTTGTTTCATAAAAAGCATAATCATCAATCCAATACATATCATCTGTCATATTTAATTGAATCGATGTAATAGGAACACTCTCGAAAGCATTCATACAAATCTCAAAGGTACCTTCTTTCGTAGCAACAGCTCCACTAATATCTGTTGTTGCACTAATTAAATAAAATTCATTATCCACTGTAATTGTATTTCCATCTTGATCTGATCCTCTAGCATAACCATATAAGATAGCTCCACCATAAGATTCATCTAAAAAATAACTACTACTATATGTATTACCACCATAATATCCATCGCCATCATAAGGAACAAACATTTTTTGATTCGTTGATGGTAAATAATAATTTTCAAAATTTGCATTTTTAGCATTTAAGGCAATATAACGAAGATTAGGAAAGGATCCATCCGTTATTTCCAAAGCATTTTCTTGAATTGTAATCGTATCTGTATTAGCTGAGAAAATGCCTTCTAAGTCATCACAACCATAAAAAGCATAGCTATCAATTTGTACCACTTGTTTAGATAATTTTACAGATTTCAATTGTTTACAATTTGAAAAAGCATTTTTACCAATTTCAGTAATTATTACTCCTGGAATACTATCTTCATCAAAATAAACCAAATCACTTGGCGCATTTAATAAAATGGTTGCATGTGCACGATCTCGATAATACATTTCTAAATATTCAAAACCATCTTTTACATTTAATGATGAATCGGTTTCATTCAATAAAGCAAACTCTGTTGGTTCTAATAAATCACTCCATTTAGATTCATACAAATGATAATAATTTCTAGCAATACTAATTCCTTTAAGATTATCACAATCACTAAAAGTATCTTTATAAACACTTGGCATATCTTGAGTTAAAATCATCACATCTTCAACACCACTGTCTTTAAAAATTTGATGACCTAATTCAATATTTCCTCCTGTTAAAATAATCTGTGTAATATCACTATTTCCACTAAAAGCTTGATCAGCTATTTTTTCTACTGTTTCAGGAATAACAATTGTCCCACTTGCGCTATCTAAAGTACTTACTAGTATCTTTTCATCATCACTAAAAACCAAATTATTACTTACTGTATAATCATAAGATTCATTATTTTCATTAACTATACTTGTTACAAAACTTCCATAACTCTTTTTAAAATAGTCTAAATAATATTGATCAGGTACGTGAACTGTTGAATCTGTAGGAATATTAGAAAAAGAATGGCTATCTATCAAACACTTACCTTCAAAATAAATATCATGAACATACCACGAAATAGAACTACTAATTGATGTAACTCCTTCAGGAATATAAATAGCATCAGCTATTGGTGTTTGAAGAATCACTGTTTGAGATTTATCCATTAATAATCCATCTTCATTTGAACTAAAATTAGGATTATTTTCATCAACGATATACTTTCCATATAAATCAGGTCCTGTCCAGCCATAACCAAAAGAAATATCATCAACGATCTCTGAAATATAAAAATCACCATTAAATTCTTTTCCAAAAATATCATTTAATTCTACTTTTTTTATACCATCTGGTACATGAATATCAGCATTTAAATCTCCAACATAATTGGTAAAAGCATATTCATAAATTGTCGCAAATATTGGTGAAAAAATCGTTTTATCTTGTAATTGAACAATATATTCCTCTGGTAAATCTACCATTTCTTGAGGAACAAGTGTAATTCTTCCTTTTTGAGTGATTGTGTAGTCAGATTGATCTTCAATAACACTACCATCTTCCTCTTTCCAGCCAATAAACATTTGTGTAGAATCTTGATATGTTGGAATTATTAAATTGTAATATTTTCGTAAATCTTCTGTTTCATCTTTCTTTAAATAAAAATATTTTATTTCTTGTTGATTATAGTCTTGTAAGGAAATACGTGCCTGATAATCAACTTTAAATTCATAAATATATTCTTGCCATGGACTTGATTCATTTAGTCTAAAATAAAATGATACTTTAAAGTTTTCTGTTGCATATTGAGGATAAGAACCTATTTTAAAATTATCATTATAATTTTCTATTCTATAAAGTGTTGGATAGCTATCCCCCTCTTTCTTTTCTGAAATCATCACAATCATATTACAAAGTAATTTCCATGGAGTGATCACACAACCATCATAGAGCATTGTAAGATTGTCAAGATATAAATCTTCTGCAGCCATAAAATGAATATTGTATTTTGCATTTTCTTTTTGTTCAATTCCTGTATTTGGCAAAGAAATGGCATCTTTATAAATCTCATTATTCGATAAATCTGGTAGCGTTGGTTCTGGATCTGGATCAACAATCGGTGTTGTTTCATGATTTGTATTTTTATTTACTTCATCATTAGCGATGCCTGAACTTGCATCTCCTGTAGCAATAGGCATTCCTGTTCCGGGAATGACAACAATTACATTTCCATTATTTGTTGTTCCATTTGGATTAACACCTATCGTATTGCCACCATTTGTCCCCATACCTGTTTGTCCATAAATTTTTGTCGGATCCACTCTTCCTTGATTTTTAAATAAATAAGGAGAATTATTAAAATTTGTTTGTGAAATTTTATCTAATGCTTGTTGATTTTCATTAAGATATTGACTTTCATCTTGATTTTGATTTGTGTTTGTTTGTTGATTTTGATTTGAAAAAACAACTTGATTATTTTTCAAATCTAAAGCTTGTGATTGTGGTGAGAAGATTGAACTGTTTTGGTAAAGTTGATAAGCAGAAATCGCACATGAAAAAGAAACAACCGTCACAACCACAGCTTTTCCTAAATACGGTACTGATAATTTAAATGTCTTTTTCATTATGCATCTCTCCTTGAAAAATATTCACTTAATTCTTTTTCCATTACATCAAAATCAATAGGCTTTGAAAAATGTCCATCCATTCCCATCTCTTTAGAATAGCGTTTATTTTCTACATATGCATCAGCAGATAAAGCAAAGATAGGAATTGCTTTACCCGATTCCATCGTTCTTATAATTTGCGTTGCTTCATAGCCATCCATTTGCGGCATTTGTATATCCATTAAAATCAAATCATAATAATTTTTAGCATGCTTCTTAAATGTATCAACTGCTTCTTGTCCATTTTCTACACGTTCGACAAACGCTCCTTTAGAATTTAATACACTCATACAAATCTCTGCATTAATTTCATTATCTTCAGCAAGCAATATACGCTTTTTCTCAAAACTAAATTGTTCAACAACAACTTCTTTTTCATCTTCATATTCTTGACTTGGAGCAACTGGTAAATTTAAAAAGACTGTAAAATCGCTTCCTTTACCTTCAAGACTATCAACAACTATTTCTCCACCCATCAATTTAACAAGCTGATCTGTAATAGCCATTCCAAGTCCACTACCACCATACTTTTTAGAAATTTCAACTCCTTCTTGTTCAAACGGTCTGAATATATGACTTAAAAACTCTCTTGACATTCCTTTACCTGTATCATGAACACGCATCATAATATTTGCAACCTTATCTTCTTTATACATTTGTCTAAATGTTACTGTAATTTCACCATTATCAGTAAACTTACTAGCATTGGATAATAGATTAACAAGTATTTGCATAATACGTAATTCATCTCCCATAAAATATTTTACATCAAAATCAAAATAATCGATTTTAAATAAAACATTTTTCTTTTCAATTGTTTCTTTAAAAATATTATTTAATTGTGCTTTTAAATGATAAATATTAAATGGTTTACTCTCTAATTCTAATTTTCCTGCTTCCATTCTTGACATATCCAAGACTTCATTGATGAGTGAAAGTAAATACTTAGAAATATCTTCTGCTTGTTGTAAATAGTAGCTTTCTTGTTTAGCATCTTGTTTTGATTGTCTGGCTAATGTCAGCATCCCAATAATTCCATTCATAGGCGTTCTAATTTCATGTGACATTCTTGATAAAAATGAAGCTTTATATTCACTTTCATTTTTAGTTGTTTCTATTTGTTGTAAATAATCTAATTCTTTTAAAACATCTTCACTATGGTCATAAAAAGCAAATAGATGATATTTTCCATGTTCTATTGCAGTAATTGTTAAAATAAACCATTTATTTTCATCTTTCATTTTAAAAGAATATTTAAAAGGTTCTTGTTGATTCCATTGCTTATATTCTTTTAAAAATTGTCGGTAAGTATCATCATCTACAATTTCTTTTAAAACTTCTATATCAACTTGTATACGTTTTGGTAAAATATGAAATACTTCTTCAAAGTGAGAAGAAAAAAATAATACTTTGTAATCTTTCTTTCTAACTAAGACATATACTTGACTTTGATCTTTATAAAAAATATTATTTAAAAATTCTTTTTGAGAAAAGCGAGGATTTTTATGTTTTTTATAAAAAAAAGCAATTATATTTAATAAAATCACAAGACCAATTACTAAAATAATCAATAAAAAAATTGTCTGACTATTCTTTCCTATTGTTATAATGATTTTTTTCATATAAAAATCCTCCCTTTTAAATTTATATAGTCACCCACTTTTTTATTATAAAGACAATCTCAAACTTATGCAAATTTTCATTTTCTGTTCATATAAAAAATATATACTTTTTAAGAGGTGATTTTATGTTTTCAAATGACAATGAGTTAAAAAAATACCTTTATTTAATAAGTTATGCAGGTATTATCTTAGCTATTATTTTAAATTTATCGTCTGTTTTTAGTTTTATTCAATATCTTTGGCAATTAATTATTCCTTTTATAGTTGGTTTTTGTATTGCTTTTATTTTAAATATTATTACAAATCAATTAGAAAAAAGTTTATTAAAAAATGTAAGAAATAAAAGAATGATTTCATTTATTTTAACTCTTATTTTATTTGTTAGTTTTTTATTACTTATTTGTTTTATCATTGGACCCGAACTAATCCATTCTCTTAAAGAAATTGTTAAATTGGCACCTAATGCTTATGATCAACTACTTATTTTCTTAAAAGAAAATAGAAATATAATGAATGGAAGTTTTAAAAATATCATCGATTCTATTATTTCTTTAGATCTTGACTTATCTGCTTTATATAAAACAATTATAAATAATTGGCAAAGTTTATTTCATTCTGGATTTTCTATTTTATCAAATACATTAAGTAGTTTATATACTTTCTTTATTGGTCTTGTCTTTTCAATTTATCTTCTTTTTTCTAAAGAAACATTATCTAGACAACTTAAAAAGACAACAATTGCTTTTATTGGAAAAGATAAAACTGAAAAAGTTTGTAAAATCATTCAGTTATCAAGTGATACTTTTACAAGTTTTATTACATGTCAATGTTTAGAAGCTTGTATTCTTGGAAGTATGTTTATTGTTACAATGGGTATTTTAAAAATGCCTTACGCTATGTTGATGGGAGTAGTTATTGCGATAACTGCATTGATTCCTGTTTTTGGAGCATTTATTGGATGTTTTATAGGAATTATTATGATTGGTATTGTAAATCCAATCCAAGCTATTGAATTTATTGTTTTATTTTTAGTTCTACAACAAATTGAAGGTAACTTTATTTATCCTCATGTTGTAGGAAATTCTGTAGGTCTTCCTTCTATTTGGGTCTTTGTAGCTGTAATCATAGGTGGAAATTTAATGGGTATCATGGGAATGTTTTTATTTATTCCTTTAACATCTATTTTCTATACTTTATTTAAAACTTATGTTAAATCTTCTATACATGAATAAAAGTTGGAGTTTTTACTCCTCTTTTTGTGTTTCTATTATACAATAATCAAATTATTTTACCTAGTTATTATAAAAACTTGAGACAAACTTAAAACAAGTTTGAGACTTCCTAAATTTATAGCTAAGAAATTTAGAAAAAACTAATTTTTTACTTATAGTATAATTAAATAATCTTTTGTTTTATATTGTTTTTATTTATGTTATGATATATATGACATAACGCACCAATTTATTATTGTTTTTTGGCGTGATATTCCATTTATAAAGGAGGAGATTCAAATGGGACTATTTTCAAGTTTTAAAAAGAAAGAAATACAATATAACGACACAGATATTATTGCTTTAGCTAATGCTGATATCATCCCTACTGAAGAAATAAATGATCCAGTATTTTCTAAAGAGCTATTGGGTCAAACTATTGCTTTTAGTTTGCAAGATGAAACAATCGTAGCTCCTTGTAACGGAGTTTTAGAAGTAATGTATCCAACAGGACATGCTTTCGGTATTCGTAGACCAGATGGATTAGGCGTGCTTGTTCATGTCGGAATTAATACTGTTAATCTAAATGGAAAAGGATTTAAACTTTACGCTAAACAAGGAGAAACGGTAAAAGCTGGTCAAAAACTTATCAAAGTCAGTACTGAATGGATCAGAGATGAAGGATATGATTTATCTACAATGCTTATTATTACAGAACCTTTAAACAAAGATGAACGTATACAATTTATAGATAAAAAGCATGTTACTCGTGGAGAAATTATTAATAAATAAATTAAAATATTATATAACATCCTATAAAGAGAATACGATATTATTCATATTCTCTTTTATAAATCAAAAAACTTTCACAAATATTAAAAAAGACTGTAAAAATAATATTATTATTTTCTACAGTCCTTCATATTAAAAATGTCATTTTTATAAATTTTTAAGAGTTTGGGCCATTTCAATTAATGATTCTTCAGCTTGAGGTAATACTCCAACTTTTTCCATAAATCCATGATCACATCCAAGATATCTTACAGATTTTACATTTACTCCTTCACTTCGTACTCGTTTTACAAAATCATCATTACATAACCTTAAAAAATCATATTCTCCACAAACAACCGTCATATCAGGAAGCCAAGATAAATCTTCACAGGACATGATAGACACAATAGGATCAGTTTTTGAAACTTTTCCTTGAATGTAAAAATCACCAGAATTACCACTAAAACGTATTCTATTAATTCTATTTCTAGCATATACTTCATGTTCGGGAATGACTGGGAATAAATCATCTGAATATTTCTTTTCATATTCAGCAAAAGTTGTTACAAATCCAGAATAAAATTCATATGCATAATGAATATGATGAAGCTCCTTATCTAACACAAGGCAAGAATTTGTCAATCCTCCTCCTGCACTATCTCCTCCTACCATAATTTTATTTTTATCAACACCTAATTTTTCTGCATTTTCATAAACCCATTCTACAATAGCATGACAATCTTCTATCCCAGCTGGAAAAGGATTTTCTGGTGCTAAACGATATTCAGGAAAAATAACTTTACAACCTGATTGTTCACATACAAAACGCATAGCCATTCTAAATTCAGCAACATCACCTGTCATATATCCACCACCATGTAAATAAATAAGAACAGGTTTCCCTTCTATATAATTTTCTGGTGTAAAAGTATAAACATCAATATAATGCGTACCCTTAATTGAAACCAAATCTTCATCTTCATGGATATTTGTTGTAGTAATATCATAACTTACTTTATCTGGGCGTACTCGATTTCCATATAAAGAAAACTTTGCATTTCTATCTAAAGATTTAACTGTCATTTTTATCTTTGTTGTTTCTACAACTCTTGGATCAACAACACATTCACGGTCATCATCTGGAACTGGCTTCATTATAATATCTTCGCCATCAATATTTTTTATATACGTTTTTTGTTGAATTTTTTTTACTAAACTTTGATCATATTCTCGCATTATCTAAATCCTCCTTTTTTATATATTTTCTTTTAACCAAGGAATAAGCTTTTCTAATAATTCATAAACTTTAGTATAATCACCTGTTTTAGCATTAAATGTATGGTTAGCTTTATCAATAACAATCATGTCTACATTATCCATATGACAATTTTTAACAAAATTATAACTTACATTGGGATCTAATGTAGGATCATCAGCACCTACACAAACTAAAATAGGATTTTTATATTTATAAATTTCTTGAGAGTAAATTTGACAATCTTCTACAAATTTAGGAAATAATAATTCTGAGCGGCCATCACTTGTATGAATAATAGAATATCCTTTTTCATCCATATCTTTTAAGACATCTCCACTCATTTTCATACCACTAGGTTCAGATACATTAACAGCACCATTAAGCGTCACCAAGCATTTTGAAGGTAAATTAGAACTTAAAAAGGTTATTCTTCCACCCATGCTATGTCCTAAAATTCCTATACGTTTTGGAAAAAAATGTGAATCTTTTTGTAAAATTTCAAATGCACATTTTGTTTCTTTCACACATATTTCTGTTCCATAATGAACTCTTGAATAACGATTTTCGCCCATACTACAAAAATCAATTCTTGCAGAAGCAATATTAGCTTTCGCTAATTCTTGAGCTGTTTTTGTAAATAAATAGCCATCGCCTTCTTTATAAGACATATATCCATGTAATAATAACATACATGGAAATTGTCCCTCTTCACTTGGATAAGTAATAACCATTGGAATATCGTGATCATCACAGGAAACAAAAATTCTTTTTTCAATCATATATTTAAAACACCTCTATTCATCATCTTTAGTATGTAACCCAAAATGATGTAGATTAGTTGAAATAGCCGTCATTTGTTGTACTTCATCAATTCTATCAGGATTTAATCGTGCGTAAATTCCAAAGATAGTCTCTAAAATAAATTCTTGAATAATAATACCTGTAATTCCTCCATAATAACTTTCATCATTAAAAGAGACTGGAGCATGTACAAGATTAATATCTCCGTATTGTGCTAATACACTTAATTTGCTTCCGGTAATGGTAACAATTTTGCAATTAATTTTTTTAGCCAATTTTACAGCTTGAACAATGTCAGTATTATCACCACTTAAAGAAACAGCTACAACAAGCTCATCTTTTCTCATTAGAGCTGCTTTCATTACCATCATATGAACATCAGTAACACCTTCACAAGATACACCACTTCTAAAAAAGCGATAAGCGCCTACATCAGCAGCATATCCAGAAGTCCCATTACCAAAAAAATACACATGAGAAGAATTCATCATTAGTCGAGCAACTTCTTCTAATTCATTTTTATCATTAGCCAGAATTGAATCTTTCATTAAATGAGTTATTTTATTTACATAACTATCTACATAATTTTCATTATCTTCTTTTTTTTGATTTTCTAAATTTTCTTTTAGAATTGCAATTTTAAATTGTGCAAGATTTTCATATCCCAATTTATAAACAAAACGCATAATTGTAGCTTCACCGACACCTGCATCTTTTGATATTTGTGAAAGTGTTTGATTATTAATAGTTTCTAAGTGTTCATGAATATATTTAGCACATTTTTTTTCAGTCTTTGTAAGATGAGGATAGACAGCTTTTAATTGATTTGCAAAGCTCATAACTGTTGTCATAAAATAACCTCCTATATTTAATATATATTTCAATTATAACGTTCGTTTATCACAAAGTAAATCTTGCCTAAATCTATAAATTCTTTTAGCTTTTCTTTTTAAGTAGGAAAGGCTTGAAAATTCAAGCCCCTACTCTAATCTTTTTTGAACAATTTTAATGTTGGAGGAGCTGCGACAGCATCATCATCTTCACTATATTCCCATTTAGTGAACATAACTCCAATAAATGTAACAACTGCAACAATAGCAATACCTATTAAAGCTTTATATAAATTAGTAGGATCATTTGCTGAATAGAATAATGGTAAATTAGTTAAATAATATGCACCATACGCATAGGCTTTTGTACCTACAATACCATTATAGATAGCTAAAATAGTACCAGCAATTGCATTAACGATATAAAGAACTGGTACTTTGTATAAAATACCATAAAGTGTTGGTTCACTAATTCCACCAAATAATGCTGATATAGCAGCAGGAATTCCAATATTTTTACCTTTGACACTCTTTGTTTTAATTGAGAACCATAATGCTGTAAATCCAGGAACTGTTGTTCCAGAGAAGAACCACATATTGATGATATCATCATAACCATAAGTAGCAAAATTTACAGTAGCAATTGGAATCAATGCTAAATGGAATCCTGGGCAGAACACACCTAATGTAACAGAGAATAAATAAATTGCAGGAACTGTTAACCAAGGTACTGTTTCACGTACAAAGTTAATACCAGCAGCTATGTAATCTGTAATTAAATAGCCTAAAGGTCCTGTAACAGATAATGTAATAATTGACATAATGAAAATCAAACATACAGGTTTTAAGAAATAACGAATTGTTGTTGGAATAATTCGTTTTAAGAATCCATCAACTTTACTCATAATCCATACTGATAATACAATTGGTAAAGTAGAAGAACCATAAGTACATAAGTATACTGGTATACCAAAATATGAAGTAAATGTTGCGCCATTTGCATTATTTACTAAATCAACCCATCCAGGATATAATAAAATACCAGCTAATAACATAGCCATTGGAGGTTCAACATTAAATTTCTTAGCTGATGTGTAAGCACACATAATAGGTAAGAAATAAAATGGAGCTTGAGAAATGTTATGTAAAATTGTATATGTAGATGTTGTAGAATCTAGCCCAAAAAATTGAGTTCCTAAAGTAAGAATTAATGAAAAGAACCCTGCTATAATTAATGTAGGAATTATAGGTGACATAATACCTGCCATTAATTGTAAGAAACTCAAGAATAGAGCAAGTGGTGTTTTCTTCCCTAAGTTAGGATCTAAATTTTCATCAATAACCCCACCTTTAACACCTGATACTTCTTCAAATGCATAAAATAAATCTTCAATAATTTGTCCTACAATAATTTGAGTTTCTTCACCAGCAACTTCAACGCCTAATACACCATCAAGTTTTTTTAATTCCGCTTTATTTGCTTTTTCTGGATCTTTTAATTTCAAACGTAAACGTGTAGCACAATGATTGACATTTGCTAAGTTTTCACTGCCACCAACATTAGCAAGAATGTCTTCTGACATTTTTTTATAATCTAATTTTGCCATATACCTCTCTCCTTTCAAAATTTAGATTTATCTAAGATCGTACAAAGTCTAGGGCCAACTTTATACAATAATTAGCCTATTTTTTTCTTTTAATAGTATGTTTATCAATATGTGATTGATAATAACCATCAATATAATGACTATATGATTTTGTCATTATCATAATAACGACAAAGACAACTGCATAAGCAAAAACTTCTAAAAACATCATAGAATTTAATTCTCTATGAAATACTGATATGTATGCAGCAAACACACCTATAAAACTAAATCCAAACCATGTTACTATTTCTTTTAAAGTTATTTTAATTTTAAATTTTTGAATAAGATTATGAATCATATTTTCACCTTCCTATCGTTTGGAGTTATCACTCCAAATAATGTTTTATATTTGGATTTTTTCTTCATTTATAGAATAGCATTTTTTGGAGTGTTTGTAAACGCTTACTTTTATTTTTTTGGAGTTTTATTTCATTTTTGAAGCAAATAAAAAAGGCTTATTTATTTTAAGCCTCCATAATATCTGTAAATCTCTTTGTTATCAACTGTGGTCTAGTAATAATTGATCCCACAACAACACTATAACAACCTAATTCTAATACCCTTTTAGCTTTTTGAGGAGTATCAATATTTCCTTCAGCAATTACTGGATGTTTAACTTTTTGAATGATAGTTCTTATAATTTCAAAATCATTTTCTTCAATTTTTAACCCTTTGCTTTCTTTTGTATATCCTACCATTGTTGTTCCTATAAAATCAAATCCCAATTCATCTGCATGAATAGCTTCTTCTATAGTACTACAATCGGCCATAAACTTTTGATTAGGATATTTCTTCCTTACTTCTTTAAAAAAATCATCTAAATAAATATGATGTGGCCTTTCCCTAATTGTTGCATCCATTGCAATGATATCTACACCTTCTTTTACAAGAGCATCTACTTCTTTTATCGTAGGTGTAATAAACACAACGCTACCTTCATATTCTTGTTTGATAATACCAATAATAGGTAAATCAACTTCTTTTTTTATAGCTTGAATATCTTCTATTGTATTAGCACGTATTCCTTTTGCACCTCCTTGATAAGCAGCTAATGCCATTTTAGACATAATAAATGATGAATGAAGAGGTTCATACTCAAGTGCTTGACATGAAACAATTAAATGGTTCTTAATATCTTCTAACATACCAGTGTCCTCCTTTCTTTTATTTTAGAACTATTGCTCCGATAATTCAATTTATTTTGGAGTGAAATTGTTTTTATAAAGAATTTAGAAAAAAAAAGACTAAACTCATAAATCTAGTCTTCTTGAACATCTTCTACTATTTTATTAACGATATCCGTTAGTGTTCCATCATTTTTTACATGATAGTGGCAACTATCTAAATAAAGTTGATGTCTTTCATCAAATAATTGATAAAGTTTTTCTGGTCCATCTTTTAATAATGGTCGATGAGCTGTTTCTACATCTGTTACAATATTATCTACAGGTCGATCAATATAGAAAACAGTACCCGCTTGTTTTAAAACGTCTCTATTTTCTTTTCTTTTGATGACTCCCCCTCCTGTAGAAATAATATAGCCGTCAAGCTTTGCCATATCTAAACATGCTTCACTTTCTCTGTCCCTAAAATATTCCTCAGAGATGGCAAACATATCAGGTATTGTACATTGATATTTTTTTTCAATATATTTATCCATATCAATAACTGGCATCTTTAATTTTTCTGATAATAATTTGGAGATGGTTGTTTTACCACACCCCATGATTCCCACTAATATAATATTTTTCATTCTTACGCCCTTTTATAATTTCCCAATACTTTTAACGTTGTACTATTTGCTTTCATTTTATTAATAGCACGTTGAATTCTTTCTTCATGCATATTTCCTTCAAAATCAATATAGAAATAATATTGCCAATATTGTGTTTCAATTGGTCTTGATTCAATACGATCCATATTAATTTGACTTTGTTTAATTGTTTGTAACATGTTATCTAAAGATCCAACTTGATGAGGTAATGTAAAGATAACAGAAACTTTATCACTTTCTTTTGGACAAATAAATTCTTTAGAAATCACCATAAAACGTGTTCTATTGTTTTTCTTATTTTGTACATTTTCTTTTAACATTTCTAAACCATAAAGTTTACATGCAAGTGGTGATGCAATGGCTGCTTTAGTTGGATCTTTTGAATCCATTACATATTTAGCAGCCATGGCTGTATCTTGAAATGGTCTTTGTTCAATATAACGATGTTGATATAAAAATTCACTTGATTGTGCTAATCCTTGTGGATGTGAGTAAACTTGTCTGATATCCTCAATCTTTGTCCCTGGAAGTGCCATTAAACATTGACTGACATTAACTGCAGTTTCTCCTACAATGTAGAAACCATATTTTCTAATTAAATCATAGTTATCATTAATTGAACCTGTTAAACTATTTTCAATTGGTAAAACACCATAATCAATTTCACCATTTTCTAAAGCCACATAAACATCTTCGAAGTCTCTATAACCAATATTCTTTGTTCCTTCACCAAAGAAATTTTCAACAGCACTTTGTGAAAAAGCACCTGCAATTCCTTGATAACCTACAACAGGATCTTTTTTAAAGTCTGTTTTAATATTTTTATCTAATTCAAGTGGTAATAAATCTGATTGATAAGATTTAGAAACTGTCATCATTTCTTGAATAAAACATCTTGCATATTCTTTTAATTGATCATTATTTAAACGATTTAAGTTCTTTTCAATAACTTCTCTTTCTCTTTCAGGTTGGAAAATTTCTAAATTATTTTCAATTTTATATTCAACGACACTTTTTGAAAGAGCCATACGTTTTTCAAAAAGTTCCATTAATTGTTGATCAATTGCATCTATTTCAATTCGGCATTGTTTTAAATCTTTCATACTTATTCCCTCATCATATCAAGTATTCCTAAAGCCATCATTGCTTCTACAACAACAACTGCTCTTTGTACAATACAAGGATCATGTCTTCCTTTTATTTCTAATTCTACATTTTCTTTTGTTTCAATATTAATCGTCTTTTGTTTTTTAGCAATTGAAGGTGTTGGTTTAAATGTTACGGTACAACTTACAGGCATACCATTTGTAATACCACCAGTAATGCCACCATTATGATTTGTAGAAGTTCTTACATTTCCCTCTTCATCATAATAATAACAATCATTGGCTTCACTCCCTAACATTTCATCAATACTTTCTCCATCGCCAAAAGAAACACTTTTAACGGCTGGAATTGAAAACATCAATGAAGATAAATGACTTTCTAAAGAATCAAAGAAAGGTTCACCTACTCCAGCAGGAACATGTAAAGCAACACATTCAATTTTTCCACCAACACTATCTAAATTTTCTTTCGCTTTTAAAATCGTTTCTTCCATTTTTTCAAAAACATCCTCTTTAATTGTTGGATATTGTTTTTCACTTAATTTTAAAAGCATTTCATCATCTACATTTATAGGGAACTTTTCATCTTTGATTTTTCCAATTGATAAAATATGTGCTCCTACAACAATACCTTTTTGTTTTAATATTTGTTTAGCAATATTTCCAGCAAAAACAATTGGTGCTGTAATTCTTCCCGAAAAATGACCACCACCACGTACATCATTAAATCCTTTATATTTAATATAAGCAGGATAATCACTATGTCCTGGTCGCATATTTGTTTTAAGTAAAGAATAATCTTTAGAATGTTGATCACTATTATAGATGACTCCTGTAAGAGGTGCTCCTGTGGTAATGCCATCTTGTAACCCTGATAAAATTTCTACTTGATCTGCTTCTTTTCTAGCTGTCGACATTTTATTTTGTCCTGGTGCTCTTCTTTTCATATCACGCGAAACTTCATCTAAATCAATTTGAATACCGCTAGGAAGATTGCCAATGGTAATACCAATAGCTTTTCCATGGGATTCACCAAAAATTGTAAGTTCTATATTATTTTTATAAGTTGCCCCCATCGATTTTTCCTCCTAACATCTCGAAATCTTCCCAAAAACTTGGATAAGATTTTTTAACACATTCTTTATTATCAATAATGACTGGTTCCTTACACACTGTTGAAGCAATCGCTAGCATCATCGCCATACGATGATCATCATGACTTGATACATTTCCACCAGTTAAAGTTTCTACACCATCTAATTCCATAGAAGATTCATGTTCAACTGCATGTGCTTTTAGTTTATTCAATTCTTCAACTGTTGCTTGAAGACGATCACATTCTTTAATACGTAAACGTCCGGCATTGATGACTTCACTATGTCCACTTGCAAGTGCTAATGCAAGAGAAACAACTGGAATAACATCAGGGCATTGACTCGCATCCACAGTTGTTGCTTTTAAACCATGACTCACCACTTTAATTCCTTCATCATTTTCCACGATTTCACAATTCATTTGTTTTAAAAAATCAATTGTTGCTTTATCACCTTGTAAAGAATCTAAGTTTAAATCTAATAATGTAACATCATTTCCTAAAGCACCCGCTACTAAATAGAAAGCAGCTTGAGAAAAATCAGATTCCACACGATAATCTCTTGCCTTATATTCTTGTCTACCTCTTACAATAAATTGTTTATATTCATGATTCACAATTTCAATACCATAAAGTTTTAATACTTGTAATGTTAAATCAATATATCCTTTACTTTCAAGTGGTGTCGTAATTTCAATGATTGAATCAAATGATAATAAAGGTAAAGCAAATAATAAACCGGTAATAAATTGTGATGAAATATTACCTGGAATACGATATAAATCAGGTTTTAATTCACCCACAACATTTAAATCTAAAACATTTTCACGATATAAATAACCAATATTTTGTCTTTCAAAGATTTCATAATAGGTATCTAATGGTCTTTTCCCTAATTGTCCTCTTCCTATAAAACGTACTTTATTTTCTTTAGCAAGAGAAATAGGAACCATGAAGCGAAGCGTTGATCCTGATTCTTCACAATCAATTTGGACTCCTGGCATCGTATTATTTTTAGTAAATGTGTAATTACCATTAATAATAAGATAATCTTCATGTTGTTCAATAATTGTTCCAAGTGCTTCCATCGCACCAATTGTTGCTTTGATATCTTGAGAATATTCAATATGATCAATTCTTGAAATACCTTTAGCAAGACTGGCTGCAATGATCGCACGATGTGCTAATGATTTTGAAGGTGGAACAGATACTTTTCCTTTTAGTTTTGTAGGAATTAACTTAATTTGACTCATTTTATACCCTTTCTTTTTTTAATAAAAATTCTTGATTTGTTTGATAAACATAACTATCTCCTATTTCTTTTAATAAAACAACAGATAATGAATTATTAATATTCTTTTTATCTAAAGAAATAGCTTGAATAAGATTTTTTGTTTCAACTTGACATTCATATGGTAGATTGTATTTTTGTAAGATTTCTTTAATTTGCATGGAAGATCCTGTTTTTGTCAGATCTAGACTTTCAGCAAGTTTTGTAATTTGATACATTCCAATACCTACGGCTTCCCCATGAGAATATTTTTCATAGTGATAATATTGTTCAATGGCATGCGCATAGGTATGACCAAAGTTAAGTAATAAACGATCACCAAAATCAAATTGATCTTTTTCAACAACTTCTCTTTTGATGTTGACACAATTATATATGATTTCATCAATAAATTCATAGAGTTCTTCAAAATTTTGATAAGAATTTAATTGATCAAATAATTTTTTATCTTTAATACATCCATATTTAATGACTTCTCCCATGCCATCACTGATAAAATGTGGATCTAATGTCTTTAATGTACATGGATCAATCAAAACCATGGATGGATGATAGAAAGCTCCTACCAGGTTTTTCCCTTCAGGTAAATCAACCGCTACCTTTCCACCAACAGAACTATCCACTTGTGCAAGTAAAGAAGTAGGAATTTGAACAAGTTTTACCCCTCTCAAATAACTACTTGCGACAAATCCTGCCATATCACCAATCACACCACCACCTAAAGCAATGATTAAATCCGTTCTTGTAAGTTTAAAATCTAAACATGCTTTATAAAGCGTTGGTAACATATCAAAACGTTTTGATTTTTCTCCATGAGGAACAACGACATGATTGACTTTAAAATCTTTTTCAAGATTTAAAGTCAAATCATCGCCATATAAAGGATAAACTTGATCATCGGAAATGATCATAATTTTCTTTCCTTTAAAGACTTCTTTTATTTTTTCATTTGCATGTTTTAAAATATTTTTTTCTATATAAATAGGATAACTATGTTCCTTTAAATTAACGATCATTTCCATCTCAGTCACCTTAAATTTCTTTACCAACAGCATCAGCAATTGGTTTTAATTCTTTCATCAATTGTTCAAATTTGGCTGGTTTTAATGATTGTGGTCCATCACATAATGCTTTTTCTGGATTATTATGCACTTCGATCATTAATCCATCACATCCTGCTGCGACTGCTGCTTTTGCCATTGGATTTACTAACCACCATTTTCCTCCGGCATGACTTGGATCGATAATGATTGGTAAGTGTGTCAATTCTTTGATTACTGGTACTGCTTGTAAGTCTAATGTATTTCTTGTGTATGATTCAAATGTTCTCACTCCTCTTTCACATAGGATTACATTTGGATTCCCACTTGCCATGATATATTCTGCTGACATGATCCATTCTTGGAATGTTGCACTCAACCCTCTTTTTAACAAGATTGGTTTCTTTGTTGCTTTCCCGACTTTCTTTAACAAGTCGAAGTTTTGCATATTTCTTGCTCCAATTTGAATCAAGTCTACTTTTTCAATGAATTCATCTAAGTATTCTGCATCCATCAATTCTGATACGATTGGTAGTCCTGTTGCTTCTTTAGCTGCTACTAGAATATCTAATCCCGCTGATCCCATTCCTTGGAAAGCATATGGTGATGTTCTTGGTTTGAATGCTCCACCTCTTAATAGATTAGCTCCTGCTGCTTTGGCTGCTTTAGCGATTTCAATCACTTGTTCCTTGCTTTCTACTGAACATGGTCCAGCAATCACTGCTAGATGTCCTCCACCAATTTTAACACCACCGACATCGATAACTGAGTCTTCTGGATGGAAAGCTCTATTAGCTAATTTATATGGTTCTGATACATGCATGACCTTTTCTACAGCTGGATCAACTTCAATTGATTCTGGATCTACTTTTGTTGTATCTCCAATAATTCCAATAACTGATTGTGTTGCCCCATTTACAACATTTACTCTTAACCCTAATTTTTCTACATCTTCTTTAGATGCTGTTGATTTCATTACAATAATCATATTACTTGTCCCCTTTTCTTCATTTCCCTTGATATAAATAAAAAAGCTCTCATCCTCTAAGGACGAGAGCTATCGCTTCGTGATACCACCTTTGTTTATTAGTATATTACTATACTAACCTCATCGAGTACAATCATACTCTTCCACTTTAACGGGTGTAACCGGAGATGCCTACTTAAAACTGTTCAACACTCTACTCCAAGATGAATTCAACAAAAATCTCTACTTTCCTTTTCACCTACCAGGAAATCTCTACGCTAAAGATCAACGTCTACTCTTTCTTTTCACAGTATTTATATCAAATGTGATTACATTGTATACAAATTGTTATCATCTGTCAACCATTTGTTTTAAATATAATAAAAACTCTAAAGTGAAAAGTTAAATTCCACTTTAGATATGACAAAGTGGATTTTAGTCTTTCACAAGCTTCCAGTTGAATTTACTCTTACAGTTGAACTTACTTTTACACTTCTTTTGTGGAATTTACTCTTTCACCTGTATAATTTACCTGATATCTGTTTTCCATTTTCATGAAAGGTAGATTATCATGTCTTCTAACAATAAAAATTTACATCTTACTGTTCAAGAAAGAATCATCATTGAAAAAGGTATCGAAAACGGCTCTACTAAAGCTGCTATCGCTCTTACCATCGGCAAGGACAAGTCTACTGTTGGTAAAGAAATCAAAAAACATAGAGAACTTGTTCACAAATCTTCTTATAAAATTAATTGTGCTAATATGAAAAACTGTTCTCACAATCATGTCTGTGACAATTGTGCTGATTTTAAACCTTTCACCTGCAATCGTCGTGATCGTTCTCCTGGTGCATGTAACGGCTGTTCTAAATATACGCATTGTCGCTATGATAAGTATAGATACAAGGCTGATTTTTCTCATAAAAAATATAGAGAAGACCTTGTTGATTCTAGAACTGGTATCAATATGTCATATGAAGAATGCAAAGCTATGGCTGATATTATCGTTCCGCTTATTAAAGCCGGGCATTCTCCCTATCATATCGTTACCAATCATCCTGAATTGAATATTTCTGAAAAAACGCTCTACAGCTATATTGAAAATGGTATCTTTAGAGAATTTGGACTTCTCGATATCGATCTTAGAATCAAAACAAAAAGAAAAATAACCAAAAAGGCTTCTAATAAATATAAAAAAAGAGAAGATAAAAAGTATTTGAATGGTCGTACATACGATGACTTTATTAATTATACAGCAGAAAATAAAAATCTAAGCGTTGTTGAAATGGATACGGTCTACAATAATGGTTCTACAGGTCCTTTCATGCAAACATTTAAATTTTTAGACTATTCTTTCATGTTTATCGTCTATCAAGAAGAAAAAACGGCGAAATCAATGGTCGAAGGAGTCGACCTTTTAGAAAAGATCTTAGGGGAAGACCTTTTCAATAAAGAAGTTGCCATTATAAAGACTGATAGAGGAAGTGAATTTTGTGATGCTGAAGGGTTTGAAAAAGAAGAAAATGAATCAAGACGTACACGAATCTTCTATTGTGATCCAATGGCTTCTGGTCAAAAAGGAAGTTTAGAAAACAATCATAAAGAAATCCGCTATATTTGTCCAAAAGAAAATGATTTAAAAGATTTAGGACTTAACAGTCAGGAAAAAGCAAATCTAATAGTCTCACATATCAATTCTCAATCAAAAGAACATTTAAAAGGTAAATCACCATTAGAAGTAATGGAATTTATGAATCCTGCACTTTATCAAAAATTCAAAGATTTTGGAATTGAAAGAATCAACAAAGACAATATTGTTTTAAAACCTTACTTATTAAAAGATTAAAATCATTCAGAGAATGTATGAAAATGGGTATACAGATTGACAGTTCAATACTTTATTCAAGTGGATTTTAGTCTTACACTCAAAAAAAATTGACAAAAATGCACAGCTTTAATGTGCCCCAAAATAGTACTCTTTCATAACAAAATTTGGTTTTCAATCACATGAAAGACTAAATTCAACCATCAAAATAAAAAGAATATCAGGCAAATCACCTAATATTCTTATAAAATCTGCTTTCTGAAAGAGTAAATTCTACTTTTATTTTTCATTTTTTTAAAGTGGAATTTAACTTTTCACTTTAGCATATAATAAAAACATCTCATTAGAGATGTTATCATCACTTGGAGCGGGTGATGGGAATCGAACCCACGTAGTCAGCTTGGAAGGCTGAAGTTCTACCATTGAACTACACCCGCAAGTATGGTGCCCGAAACCGGACTCGAACCGGTACAGCTGTTACACCGGCAGATTTTGAGTCTGCTGCGTCTACCAATTTCGCCATTCGGGCTTGTGTGCCTTATCATTATAACAAGACCTTTATTATAAAACAAGCAAAAAATAAAAAAAGAGTATTCCCTACTCTAATTTATCTTTAAAATCATTCCATTTTTCTTCTGTGAAATTTTTTACACGATCAATCCCATTTTCTACATCATCTACAGCATCTTGAAAAACACCTTCCCCATTTCCATAATAATGCATCATCAATGTTTTCGTTTTCTTTCCTAATTCTAAAATTTCTTTTTCTTCATTTGATAACTTTTGATCTGTATTTTTTTCTATATACTCTAATCGACTCGCAGCTTCATAAATTTTTTTAGCTTCTTCTTGATTATCTTGAGTAATTCCTTCTTTGATTTTATCATAACCATCTAAAATTGTTTGTGTTAAGGCTTTAACATCTTGTTTAGAAGTATCATTTTCAACATCTTGATCTATCTGATCAAAATCATCTTTTACATCATCCCAAGCAATTTCTACGTTTTCTTTAAAACCACTATCAGTTGTTTGATTTCTACATCCCGTTAAAGTAAAAGTACAAGTTATTAAAAGTATCAAAGTTATAATATATCTTTTCATTTTATTCCTTCTTTCATTTCTAGTATGTCCTTGATATTTTATTTCATACTTTTATTGAAGAAAAAGCATGTTTTCGATAAAATATAAAAAAAAGAGGAGTGCTTATGACAAATAAAGAAAGATTTATAGAATTATATAAAACAAATATAAAAAGACCTGGAAGTGAAAAACTTCTTGAATATTTATTATCTCCACATTCTGATTTCTTTGAAGCACCTGCCAGTGCACGATTTCATGGAAGCTATGATGGTGGATTACTTGAACATAGTTTAAATGTATATGATTGTTTGAAAGATTATCTTCAAAGAGAAAGAGTGAAAGATACATATCAAATGAATTATAGTGAAGAAACAATTGCGATTGTTTCATTATTACATGATTTATGTAAAATTAATTGTTATAAAAAGGGAACACGTAATGTTAAAAAAGATGGTCAATGGATTCAAGTACCAAACTATGAATATGATGATCAATTGCCTTATGGTCATGGTGAAAAAAGTGTTTATATGATTAGTGGTTATATGCGTCTTACAAGAGAAGAAGCCTTTGCGATTAGATATCATATGGGCTTTTCTGGAAATGAAGATGCTAGAAATGTTGGAAAAGCTTTTGAAATGTTTCCTATTGCTTTTGCATTAAGTGTTGCCGATATGGAAGCAACTTATTTTATTGAGGGGAAAAAATAATGAATGAATTATTTATTAAACGAATGAAAGAATTATTAAAAGATGATTTTGATGCTTTTATTAATTCTTTAAATGAAAATGAAGTTAAAGGATTTTATTTAAATCCTTTAAAAAAGGATGTTTTAAATCATTTAAATCATCAATATATAGAAAAACATCCTTATGTAGATGGTGGTTATTATTTTGATTATCTTCATTATCCATTAGGGAAAAGTCCTTATTTTATGTGTGGACTTTATTATATTCAAGAACCAAGTGCTATGAGCGTAGCAGCTTGTTTAGATATTAAAGAAAATGATTATGTTTTAGATATGTGTGGTGCTCCTGGAGGTAAGACGTGTTATGTTGCCAGCCGTCTTTCTAATGAAGGATTAATGATTGCTAATGATATTTCTAAATTACGTGCTTCTATTTTATCAAGTAATATTGAAAGATTTGGTTTAAAAAATACAATTGTGACGAATTGTGATCCTTTAAAAATGAAATTTGAAAGTTTCTTTGATAAAATCATTTTAGATGCTCCTTGTTCTGGAGAAGGTATGTTTAGAAAAGATAAAGAAGCAATTGATACTTGGTCAATGCAAAAGATAAATGAGTGTGCTTATATTCAAAGAAACTTAATTGATCAAGCATATAAGATGCTTAAAAAAGATGGCATTTTAATTTATTCTACATGTACTTATTCTTTAGATGAAAATGAAAAACAAGTTGAATATATGATCAATGAATTAGGTATGAAATTACTTCCAATTAATAAAAAAGAAGGAATGTCTGATGGTTTTATTGAAGGAACCATTAGAATGTATCCTCACATTAATCGTGGTGAAGGACAATTTATAGCCATGTTACAAAAAACAACAGAAACAGCTATTTCAAAAGAAAAAATCTTAAAACCAAATTTAAAGAAAGAACAGCTACAACTTGTTCAAAAGTTTTATCAAGAAAACTTAAATATTCCTGTACCACCTTATCTTTATCAATCAAATAATCATGTCTATGCTATTTTAAATCATTTTCCTGAACTTCCAATCAAAGTTTTAAGAAATGGTCTTTATTTAGGAGAATGTAAAAAAGGAAGATTTGAACCAAGTCTTTCACTTGCTCTTACTTTAAATAAAGAAGATGTTAAAAGATCTTATAATTTTAAATGTGATAGTCAAGAAGTAAAAGATTATCTTTCTGGTTTAACCTTGAAAGGAAATAATCAAAAAGGCTATGGTGTTATTTTTGTAGATGGTTATCCACTTTCTTTCTATAAAGAAAGTAATAATCAAGTTAAAAATTTATATCCTAAAGGACTTAGACGATGAAAAGATATTTAGAAATTGAAAAAATCGTATATCAAGAACTTGAAAAAAACTGTTTTGGAAACAAAAAAAGACAAGGCTATCGTCATCTATTTGGCGTTTCAACCTTATGTATTGCCTATAGTCAGTATGTACAATTAGACTGTGAACTATGCGCTATTATGGGAATTTTACATGATTATTCCGTTTATAAAAACAATACCTCATTTAATCACGCTCAACTTTCAAGTGAACTTGCTAGAAAGATGTTAGAAGAAAGTTTATTGTTTGAAAATGAAGAAATAGATATTATCGTTCAAGCTATTAAAAATCATTCAACTAAAAATAAAGTTCATGATCAATATAGTGAACTACTTAAAATGTGTGATGTTTTAGAAACTTATTATCATGATCCTGATTGTATTTTTGATGAATATCATCAAAAATATATTGAAAAAGCATCATTACTTCTTAACAAATAAAGAACCTTAATGGTTCTTTATTTCAGACTGTTGACAAATAAAAAAACAACAGTCTTTTCTTTTGTAAAATAAAAAGACATTAAAAATAGAAATTTTAAGTATCTTTATAATACAATTATTCTACTATAAGAAACAATTGTATCTAATTACAACAATTCCTCAACTATAACATTCGAGGAATTAATTAGTAGGAAATAAATATTATTGATAAGAGATCAATATTCTATTTTTTAGTTAGAATTTATAACAAAAAAGGATGTTACGATTTTAAATTATTTCGTAACATACCCTTTATTTTAATTCTTCTAATATAATTTTAGCAATCTTTTTGTTATGAATAATATAACTGCTATGATCTTCTCCTTCGAGAATTCTAAACTCACAGTTTTTAATATGATGTGAAATACGTTCAATATGATCTAATTTAATTAAATCATCACTTCCTGCAAGCAGTAATGTTTTAGCTTCTATTTGATGAAGTTGTTGATTAGAAATATGAGGCTCTTCTAACATCATTCTAATTAAAGGATTTTTTGTTTTTTGATATTGTTCCTTCATTTCTTGATAAATTTCTAATATAACACCATTAGGTTTAACATTGACTCCTGCAAGAATTAAATGATCTACAAGTTTTGGATAAAGACTTCCTATTAATAAACCAATAATTGCTCCATCACTACTTCCCATTAAAGAAACATCTTTTAATTCAAGTTGTTCAATCATTTCTTGAATATCCTTTGCCATATCTAGATAATGATATTCTAGAACTTTATCACTTTGACCATGTCCTCTAGAATCAACAGCATAAACAGTATAATGCTTTTTTAATAATTCTATAGCTTCATCAAAAATACGATGATCTTCTTCATTTCCATGAAGTAAAATTAAAGGTTTCCCTGTTCCTTGTTTTTCATAAAACAAGCGCACACCATTTACATGTATAAACATTAACAATACTCATCCATACACGCTTGAATTCTACTTTGAACAAGAGCAGCAATTTCAGGTGTTTTTAAATCTTTATATTCATCATATTCAATTGGTTTTAAATAATGAATTTGTGCTTTTACGGGTTTAATTGTATTGTTATCAAATACTTGATAACAATCAATCATTGCTACTGGAACAATTGGACAATGAGATTTTAAAGCAATTTTAAAGGTTCCACCTTTAAATTCACCTATTTTATTACCTTGTTTAGAACGTGTTCCTTCTGGATAAATAACATAATTCATACCAGCTTCTATTTCTTTAGAAACGTTTTTAACCATTTTGGCACCATCTCTAATATTACTACGATCTAAAGCATAATAGTCTAATGTTTTAACAACATCTTTAATTAAAATTGTAGATGCTAATTCTTTTTTTAATACAAATTTAGCTGTTTTATCATGTGTTTTAAAAACAGCCACAATATCAAATAATCCTTGATGATTAGGAGTAATGAGATATCCATTTTCTTGAGGAAGATTTTCTAAACCATAACATTCTAAATCTACTCTTGCTTTTTTAACAATTTCATCAGCAACATTATGTATAAATTGATATCCTTCATCAATTGTTGGATATTTTTCTTTATTTTGATATTGTTTTAACTTATAAAACCACCAATAAGGTAATTTAAAAATACATCTTAAGACAACTAAAATTATTCTTTTCATATCATCATCCCTTTTTATAGATTTGTAAGACAAATGTTTCCATTTGTGTTTCTTTTTCTAATTGAAAATTATATTCGTCAAAACTTGGAAAATAGGTTTCACCTTCATGTTTTCCTGGTATTCTAGAAATCATTAGTTCATCTACATAAGGAAGTGCTTGCTTATAAATAGAAGCCCCTCCACAAATAAATAAATCTTCCTTTTTATTTTTATATTCTTGAATCGTTTCTACTAAATCATGTCTTACTTCTACACGTTCATCATCTAATTCACCACGGGTTACAACAATTGTTTTTCTATGAGGAAGTGGTCTTCCTATTGCCATGTATGTTGTTTTTCCCATTAAAATTGTTTGATGAAGTGTTGTTTTTTTAAAATGTTGTAAATCTTCTTTATTATGCCAAGGCATTCCATTAGAAGAGTCTTTTTTACCAATTAATAAATCATCATCTGTTGCTACAATAATAGAAATCATTAGACACTCACCTTTCCAACAAGTCTACCATGAGATTGATAATTTTCAATTTTAATATCATCTATTGTAAAATCAAAAATAGATTTAACTTCTGGATTTAAAACAAGTTGACATTTAGGATAAGGAGTTCTAGAAATTTGTTCCTTAACAACATCAAAATGATCTTTATAAATATGAGCATCTCCTATAGTATGCACAAATTCTTTTGGTTTGTACCCACATACTTGAGCAAGCATTGCTGTAAATAAAGCGTAAGATGCAATATTAAATGGTACTCCTAAAAATGTATCTGCACTTCTTTGATATAATTGACAACTTAAATATTTTTTATCATTGCTTACATAAAATTGTAAGAAAGCATGACATGGTGGAAGTGCCATTTCATCAACTTCTGCTGGATTCCAGGCACAAATAATATGTCTTCTTGAAAATGGATTATTTTTTAATGAATCAACAAGTTTTGCTACTTGATCAACACCTTCATTATTAAAATTACGCCATTGTCTACCATAAACTGGTCCTAATTCACCATATTTAACAACAAATGGATCATCTGCTGGTAATTCTTTGATTTTAGCAACAAATTCTTCTAAAGTTTCTCCATGAAAATCTTCACTTTTCTTAAAAGCTTCATAAGGCCATTCATTCCAAATCTTCACATTTCTATCAACAAGATATTTTATATTAGTATCTCCTTTAATAAACCATAATAATTCTTCAGCAATAGGTCTTAAAAACATTTTCTTTGTTGTAAGTAAAGGAAAACCATCTGTTAAATCATAACGTGTTTGATAACCAAAAACACTACGTGTTCCTGTTCCTGTACGATCATCTCTATCTTGACCATTTTCTAATATATATTGACACATATCTAAATATTGTTTCATTTCATTCACCTCTCTTTGTCAATTATATAGAAAATCATTTCAATTGTCATCTACAAAAAAAGAGGATTTCTCCTCTTAATCATATCTATGTCGATATTCTTCCATCATTCCTTTAAAGATTTCACCATTTGTAGGTGGCGTAAAGGTTACAGCATTTGCTCCTGCTTGAATAACTTCTCTAACTGTTTCTTCTGTTGGTCCACCAGTAGCAATAATAGGGAAATTAGGATCAATTTCTCTTAATTTTTTAACAATTTTAACAGTATCTTTTCCTCCAGATACATTTATAATATTTGCTTTCGTATGTAACATTCTTTTTTCTAAATCTTCATTTAAAGAAACAATTGTTAAAACAACAGGAATATCAATATCATCTGCTAGATTTTGAACAAATTCAGTTGCTGTTGGTGCATTTAAAACAACAGCTGTTGCTCCATGTAACTCTGCATCTAAAGCAATCGATTCAACACGTTTACCGGCAGTTGTTCCACCACCAACACCAACAAAAACAGGTCTTTGAGCAACTGAAATAATTGCTTCTGTAATTTGAATTGTTGGTGTAAAAGGATAAACCGCAATAACAGCATCCGCATTACAATTAGCAATCACCGCTACATCTGTTGAAAAAACCAGTGATTTAATTCTTTTTCCATTAATTAAAACTCCTGTAGCTTCACGATAAACTTCAGGTACAAGAATTGTATGACTTCTAAGTTGTGTATTAATTTTAGGTATTGCTTTATTCATAAAATCCTCCTTAATGTCTTTGAATATAATGATATGTTGCTCCAATTAAATTCGCATCATTTCCAAATTGACATACTTTAATATTTGGTCGTACATGTGCATGCGTTAATTGAGAAAAAATAATATCTAATTGTTCATTGACTTTATCTAATAAATCACTTCTTGATGAAATAGCTCCACCAATAATAATCATGCTTGGATCATAAGCATATTGTAAATTATAAATACCCATTGCAAGAGTACGATAATATTCATCAACATATTTTTTATAAACTTCATTATTATCCGCTTGATCAAAAACTTCTTTACCATCTAAAGTATGATAATCAACGCCTAGTTCCTTAGCCACTCTTTTAGTTACCGCAACTGTTGATCCATCATCTGACCATGTATAATATTTCTTTTCATCTTGATCATATCTCATAATCATATAACCAAATTCTCCACCATGTAATGCATTTCCATGATGAACATGACGATCTTTAATAACTGCTCCACCAATTCCTGTTCCACTAACAATAAAACAGCAATCATTTTCATGACATGCAACACCTTTCCATACTTCTGCAAGGGCTGCACAGTTAGCATCATTTTCAAATTCAACATCTTTATTTAAACGTTGTTTTAAATCTTCTTTAATATTTGGACCATGAATATAATCGATAGCACTTGAACCATAAATAATACCACCATCACTATCAACAGCTCCTGGCATTGATAAAGCAATTCCTTCTATATCTTGATATTCATGAGCTACATTTTCTATTTCTTGATACATTTTTTCTAATGTATCTGGTGTTTTAAATTTATTTGATGAAGACACTTCTCCTTCTTCATTTACAACAGCATATTTGACAGATGTTCCCCCAACATCAAACGCTAAATATTTTTTCATAAGCCTCTCCTTTCGTTTCTTACATTATTATAGTATATTTTTTTGAACAAATCATTAACATCCTTATTTTATAAACACCTTATTCCATTCATCACAATTTCTTTCCAATAATTCAAAATCAACCGTTGCTAATTTTATATAATTATAAGAAGATTTTCTTTTTTTCAGTTTATAAACAATTTGTGCTCGTCTCAATATATCCTCTTGATTTTTAAAACTTCTTAAAATTTGAACTTGATCTATTAATAATCCCTTATACTTTAAATCTTTTTCTAAAAAAATATTAAACTCATGATAACATCCTTCAGGAACAGGAATCATATTATTAAATAATAACTTTCCTAGATATGATTCAACCGTTGGATTTCCATTAAATATTCTTTTAATAGTTGAAACTCGTGTAAATTGAAGTTTTTTATGACCATCTTGATCATTAAAATAATCTCTTTTATCAGGTGAAGATAAGGGAACAAAATACTTATAACCATTTATTAATACTTTTATAGCAATAAATTTTCTTTGATGATTTCCACTATTATGTATTAAAACTTTTGAATCTGCCTTGTATAAACATTCCATATATTAACTATCAATTTCATATAATTTCATAAATATAGCTCCTTTTAGATAATAAAAAAACGAAGAGGTTATCTCTTCGTATAAGTATTTGATTTTTTAGCTCCCACTATTTGGCAGGGAATCTCCTGATTTTTGAAGACAATTTCTCCACTGTTATAATAGCAATTTTTGTCTCAAAATACAATTGATTTATTAAGATTATTCATCTATTTTTAATACATGGATTCCATGGTATTGACAATAAGTCAATAAGCTTTGATTATCTATTTCATGACGTAGAAAGATTTCAATCCATTGGTCTTTCTTTTCAATTGTTGATACATTTTCTAAAGAAGTAAGTGTTGTTATTTGGTCATTACCTGTTTTTATAAATATTTTCTTAAAAATATAAACACTTATCAAATATATAAATTTTATTATCTATTTATGCTTTGACATATGCAAGAATCATTTCTTTTAATTTGATCAACTCTGGTGTGTAGTCTTCATTTTCTTTAGAACCCCAAATAAAACCTCCTGCATAATATGCACAAGCTGTCATCATTGTATGAACTGTTACTCTCATAAACTCTTCTTCTGCCATATCTGTTTTAAACGTTTTATCTTCTTTGGCTTTTTCATACATCATATGAAAACGTGTATTTGCTGAAAAAAGTGCTTGATTAAATTCATCCATTTGTAAATCTTTTCTTCCTGAATGAGATACATAATGATTGAAATTATCATTATATCGAAGAAGAGCTTTATGCGTTTGATACATTTCAATAAAACTATCTAATGTAAAAATCAAACGACCAATAGCTGGTATATCTCCTACTGAACTCATTGGTCTTTTTTGATCTAATTCATCAAAATATTCTTTCCATTCTTTTGTATTTACCGCAATAACAAGTTCTAATTTTCCTGGGAAATAGCGAAACAATGTTGCTCTTCCAATTCCTGCTTCTTTTGCTATTTCTCCCATTGTTACAGATTCGATTTTTTTATCTACAAAAAGACGAAAAGCAACATCTATAATTTTCTCTCTGCGTTCATCTTTTTCTGACTTTTTTATTATCATAATTTCCTCACTTTATAGAGATACTCTATCTCATTAGTATTATATAAATAACATTTTCTTTTGTCAATTTTATGTAAAAAGCCCAATTCTTTATTTAAAAATTGAGCTTCTACGTATACCATATCTTAAAAATATAAACTATTTTTTATCTTTAATTTGTTGTTTTAACATTGAAACAAACTCATCAATAGTAACAGTTGTTGCTTTTTGTTCACCATGTTTACGATAAGTTACAGTTCTTTCATCACGTTCATTATTACCTAAAACAAGGATATAGTTTGCTTTTTGCATTTGTGCTTCACGAATACGATATCCTAATTTTTCATCTCTTGAATCAAGTTCTACTTCAAAACCTTCATCTAATAATAATTGATAAATTTCATTAGCGTAATCTAAATGATATTCATTTTTAACAGGTAATACTTTGACTTGTGTAGGAGCTAACCATAATGGTAAGTTTCCTTTTGTTTCTTCTAAGATATAAGCCATGAAACGATCTAATGAACCTAAAATAGCTCTATGTAAAACAACAGGAGTTTTCTTAGTTCCATCTTCCGCAACATAAGTTAAGTTAAACTTAGCTGGTAAACAGAAGTCTAATTGACAAGTTGATAAAGTGATTTCATTACCAATAGCTGGTTTAACATTAACGTCTAATTTAGGACCATAGAAAGCAGCTTCCCCAATTTCTTCAGTATATTCAATACCAAGTTCATTCATTACTTCACGTAATTCATTTTCTGCTTTATTCCACATTTCATCATCATCATGATATTTTTCTTTATCTTCTGGATCTCTAAGAGATAAAACACAACGATAATCTGTAATATTGAAATCTTTATAAACATCTAAGATTAAATCGATAACACCTTTAAATTCTGATTTAATTTGTTCTGGTGTTACAAATAAATGAGCATCGTTTTGACAGAAATGTCTTCCTCTTTCAATACCTTTAACAGCTCCTGATGCTTCATATCTAAAGTCATGAGCAATTTCACCAATACGAATTGGTAAGTTTTTATAAGAATGTAATTTATTTGCATAAATCATCATATGATGAGGACAGTTCATTGGACGTAAAACAAATGATTCTCCATCCATTTCCATTTGTGGGAACATATTTTCTTTATAATGATCCCAGTGTCCTGATGTTTTATATAAGTTTACTGTTCCTACAGCAGGAGTTAATACATGTAAGTAACCTAATTTCTTTTCTTTTTGTTTGATGTATCTTTCAAGTTTTTGCCAGATAGCATATCCTTTTGGTAAATACATTGGAAGACCTCTACCAATTAAATCATCAACCATGAAGATTTCCATTTCTTTACCAATTTTACGATGATCTCTTTCTTTAGCTTCTTCTAATAAATTTAAGTGTTCTTCTAATTCTTCAGCAGTTGGGAAACAAACACCATAAATACGTTGTAAAACTTTATTGTTTTTATCACCTTTCCAATAAGCACCAGAATGTTTGATTAATTTAAAGTTTTTACACATTTTAACTGTTTCAACATGAGGACCTCTACATAAATCAGTAAAATCTCCTTGACTATAACAAGTAATTGTTCCATCTTTTAAATTAGAAATTAAATCTAATTTATATTCATCATCTTTAAACATTTCTAAAGCTTCTTCTTTAGAAATTTCACGACGAACAATTCTTTTACCATCTTTACAGATTTTTTTCATTTCTTTTTCAATTTTAGCGATTGCTTCATCACTAACAACTTCATCACCTAAATCGACATCATAATAGAATCCTTCAGCTACAACAGGACCTACCCAAAATTTAGCTTGAGGATAAAGATGTTTGATTGCTTGTGCCATAACATGGGCACAAGAGTGATTTAATGTATTTAATTGTTCATTTTCTTTAAAATCTACCATTTTCCTTCTCCTTTACATAAAAAACTCTCATCCAAAGGACGAGAGTTTCGTGGTACCACCTTAATTTGCTTTTCAGCCTCAAAACTTTAACGCAGTTAACGACAATCTTTTTCAAGTGTAGCTATTAGGGAGTATCTTATAAACATTCTCAAGGTTTTCACCAACCACCTTTTCTCTAAATCAAATCATTTATAAAACATATCCTAAATCATTGCTTTTTTTATTTACGTTTTTATTCTAATACAATATTTTACATTGTCAACTGATTATTGGTTTTCATTTCTTTTATTTGCATACATTTTTTCTTAAAAGCTAAATAAACAAGTTTTGAAGGAAGGGGTTCATACAATGTGAGCGTATCACATTTAACACAATATAATCCTTCAATCCCATTAACACATATATTTTCTACCCATTCATCCGTTGCTTTGCAAATACTACAGTTTTTTAATTGTTTATCATCAATAATTTGTACTCTCATTTCCATCACCAACAATTAGTATAAGCACTCATGCATAAAAATGATGTCGAATTTTATTTTCCAACTAATTTTTTTAAATCTTTTACTTCTTGTGGTTTTAAACGACGATATTCTCCAGGACGTAATCCTTTTAAATTGACACAACCAACAGAAATACGATGTAATCTTTTTACTGGATGTCCCACACTTTCAAACATTTTTTTAACTTGTCTGTTTTTTCCTTCATAAAGTTTAATTTTTAAAACAGTTGTTTTATGTTCCATATCTTTATAAGTGACTTTGATTTTACAAGGCATCGTTTTTTTACCTTCTAAATAAACACCTTTTTCTAAATGATGTAAATCTTCACCTTTAATAAGACCTTTAATTGTTACTTCATAGATTTTTTCTAAGTGGCTTCTTGGATGCATGATCATATTTGCAAAATCACCATCATTAGACATAATTAAAGCACCTGTTGTATCGAAATCTAAACGTCCAACAGGATAAATTCTTTCTTCAACTTCTTCAAAGTAATCAATTACTTTTGGTCTATCGAACTCATCATCTAATGTACAAACACATCCTTGTGGTTTGTAAAAAAGATAATAAACTTTATTTTCACCAACACTAGCTTCTCCATCAATTAAAACAACATCTCCAGATTTAACTTTAGTTCCAAGTTCAGTTACAACTTGACCATTAACAGAAACTCTACCTTCTCTAATTAAATCTTCTGCTTTTCTTCTTGATGTATAACCACTTGAAGCAATATATTTTTGTAATCTTTCCATTTATTTCACCTACTTTATCAAAAGTTATTATACCTAATTTTTATATCTTTGCAATCTGTTTTTATTTTTTTAAAAAATACCTTTTAAACACACTTTTTTTCTTTCCTAAATACTTAATAATTGTTATACTAACTTTTGGTGAAATAAAAAAATGAACGAACAATTATTAATAAAAAATATTGCTGAAATCGGTAAATTATTACTTAAAAATGGTGCTGAAATTTACCGTGTAGAAGAAAGTCTAGAACGTATGTGTCAAAGCTATGGCTTTCAAGATATAGGTGTTTTTGCTCTTCCTACCTATTTTACAATGAGTGTTACTTTTCAAGATGGAACAAGTACTTCTCTTACTAAAAGAACTTTACAAAATCGTACAAACCTTGATGCTGTTTGTGCTTTAAATGATCTTGTTAGAAAAATCTGTAATGAAACACCTACTAATGATTTTATTGAACAACAAATAAAGGCTATCAATTCCTTACACCCTATCATGCCACTTGTTCTTTTAGGGTATGGTTTAGGGGCTGGAGGTTATGCTATTTTTTTTGGAGGTGGACTTCATGAAGGAATTATTGCTGGAATCATAGGTTTTTTAATGTATTTTTTTATATGGATCAATGAGATTTTAGGAATTAATTCGTTAATGCGTACAACACTAACAAGTATGTTTTTAACTATCTTAGCGATTTTGTTTTATCATTTTCATTTGATTTATAATCTAGATGCGACAATTATTGGTTGTTTAATGATTTTAACTCCTGGAATTGCAATTACCAATAGTTTAAGAGACATTATTGATGGTAATTATGTATCAGGACAAGCACGTTTGGTTGAAGCTTTTTTTATCGCTACAGCGATTGCTTTAGGGGTTGGTTTAATACGTATTTTATTGAAAGGATTGATATAATGGAACAAATAATTCAATGTTTAAGTGCTTTTTTAGGGTGTTTAGGATTTGCTTTTGTTTTTAGAGTACATCGTCATCTTCCTTATGCTATATTAGCCTCAATTGGAGGAATGCTAGGTTGGATTGTTTATTTATTAGTCATTCCTTATTTAAGTAATATTATATCTAATTTATGTGCCATGATTGTTGTAGCATTATTTAGTGAAATTATGGCAAGAATATGTAAAGCACCAGCTACTATTTTTATTGTTGTTGGTTGTTTCCCTATTGTCCCTGGTAAAGGGATTTATCAAACGATGCTTTATTTAATTTCCCATGATCAAAATTTATTTCTTGATTCACTTTTTCAAACAGTTGGAACAGCTTTAGCCCTTGCTACTGCTATTTTAATTGTTTCAACTTTCTTTAAAGTTATTAAAACCATTAAACAAAAGGACTATCATTTATGAAAATATTAGGAATCATTGTTGAATATAACCCTTTTCATACCGGACATCTTTATCACTTACAAAAAGCAAAAGAAATGGTAAAGCCCGATTTAACAATTGCTATTATGTCTGGTAATTATGTTCAACGAGGAGAAGTCGCAATTATTGATAAATTTAAAAGAAGTGAACTTGCTATTAAATATGGCGTAGATTTAGTTATCGAACTCCCTTTTGCCTATGTCAATCAAAGTGCTGATTATTTTTGTAAAGGAGCGATTGATTTACTTTATCATATAGGAATTACTGATCTTGTTTTTGGTAGTGAATGTGGGGATATTCATTTATTTAAAGAAATTGCCTATGCTATTAAAAATAATCCAGCTGATTATGATCAATATGTCAAAAATGCAATGAAACAAGGATTACGTTATCCTGATGCCTGTAATCAAGCATTAAGCCTTCTATTAAATAAAAGCATTCAAACCCCTAATGATTTATTAGGATTAGGATATGTTAAAGAAGTCATCAATCATGATTATCCTATTTGTCTCCATTGTATTCAAAGATCAAATGATTATCATGATACCTCTCTTACAAAAATAGCTTCTGCTACAGCTTTACGTAAAGCCTTAAAAGAAAAACAAGATGTACATGATTATTTATTAGATATGTCTTATTATGATCATTTATATGATCAAAGTAATTTCTTTGATTATTTAAAATACCAAATTATTATTCAAGATATTCATCATTTAAAAAAAATACATTTAGTTGATGAAGGCATAGAGAACTTATTAAAGAAAGTTATCTTTGATACTAATAGTTATGAAGAACTTGTAAATTCGCTTACAAGTAAACGTTATACAAAAACTAGAATCCAAAGAATGTTATTACACATTTTAATGAATAATACAAAGGATGAAATCAAAAAATGTTTTCCTATTGATTATATTCTTGTTTTAAAAATGAATCAAAAAGGACAAAAGTATTTAAAAACAATCAAAAAAACATGTTCTTATCATATAATTACAAATCTTTCATCTTATAAACATCCTGCTTTAGATTTAGAAATTAAATCATCAAAATTATTATCTTTAATAGATCATCAAATGATCAAAAAAGAATTTCAAAATATTCCTGTTATCGAACTATCTAAAAGATAGTTCTTTTTTATTATTGAAATATGTGCTTAAATTAAGATAGTAGCTAAATGAAAGATTTGAATTATGATCATTCTTTATACTATTCTTTAAAAGAAAAACATAAAAGCTTAGAAATTAAAGATTTTAAAACTAAAAATATTTTAGGAAGTAATTATATTCAAAAAAACCATGATTTACCAATACAATCAACACCTCATTTTATTAATGAAAGAACAGTCAATCAACTATTAAAAAAATCATATCATTTACCAATAATCATCTTATACAAAAATAAAAAATGTCTTGTTAATCCCTTTATTTTAAACCAAGAACTCTATGGAATGTGCCATATTATCGTCATTCCTACAAATAAAGAAATTAATTATGTACAAATCAATTATCCAAACAATGAAAAAGAAAAACTCTTTTATGAAAAAAAATTTATTCAAACACTCATTCAACATATTCGTTATTATATGTTACAAGAAAATGAATTTTATTCTTTTTCAGAACTTCAACAATTTGAACTTTTACAATCTTATCAAGATGATGCATTATCATCTGTAGAAGTTCAAGAATTATTCTTAAATGAAATAAAGAATATTGAAAATAACATCATTGATTTACAAAAAGAATACCAAAATAAAAAAGATATTCTTGAAAAACTTACAAACATAAATCAAGAATATCATCATCTATTAAAACAATACGATGAATCTCCATTAATTACGATTCATCAAGATAATTATAAAGAATATCAAGACTTTATTTTTTCAATCATTCATAAAACTTTAATGAATTTATCTCCTGATGATACTTATCGTAAAAGAGATCTTTTAAAGTCTATTGAAAGGAAACATCAACTATGAAGCATTTATCAACTTTGATTGCTGTAAAAAAACTAACTATTATTCAATTTACAAAAATAATTCAAGATTTATTTTATTTAGATGAATTTATATTAGACTCATTGATCATTCATTTAGAGAATTGCACAATTTATCATGATGAATCAGCTATTGCTTTTTGTATTCAATATAAAAATAACGATTATGAATATATTTTTAACGAAACAAAACAAAATATATATCTTTCTATTAATAAACGTAATAATCAATTTATCGATTTAATAACATATCTTGATAAATGTCATCTTTTAAACAATGATCATTTTTCATATATTCAACCAAACATCAAAAATATGAATGATTTAAATCAAGTTATTGAATTTGTAGAAAATAAAACAATTCTTCCTGTTATTTATTTAAATATGTCTTTAAAAGATTTTAAAAATGAGATTCTAACTGAAATTCAATCAACAGCTTATATTCTTACAAGCGAAGATGAAAATTTTCATCAAGCATTTCAAAACCATTTTCATTTAAGAAATAATAGTTATATTCTTTATTTAAATCATGAATTTCAAAAAATTTCTTTTTTAAAAAAAGAATCTCCTCAAGAATTTATTGAAAAAGTAAAAATAAAAATTCAAAGTTATATTTTACAACGTACATATTCATTTCCTTATAATATGAAAGATTTTCAACATCATGTTATTAAAAAAATAATTGAAAATCATAAAGAAAATGATTTTCTCGAAAATTCTTCTATTGAACAACAAGTCTTAGCTTTAGAAGATAAGAAAAAGAATTTACAAAAAAATATTGATGATTTAAATAATCAAATATTGATTTTAGAAAATCAAAATGAAGAATTAGGAAGTTATATTAAACAACAAGGATATTATCCTTTAATCTTAAAAGGAAATGAAAAAGAATTTTACAAAGGTGAACAAAGAGATCTTCTTCTTTATCTTTTAAAAGAAGAACTTAAAAATAATCATAATCAAAAACAACAACAAATCATTCATACAATTCTTGAACAAAATCCTCCTGTTGGTAATCGAAATAGATATTTAACAGATATTTTTAACTTATTAGTCAATGAAGGTCTTTCAAAGAAATCTATTGATACTTTAAGTCGTTATGGAATTATTTTAAATCATACAGGTAAACATCCAACAACTACTTTTTTTAATGATTCACGTTATACTATGACATTTTCTTCAACACCAAGTGATCTTAATGTTGGTAGACAATATTATCGTCAAATTAGAAAACTTTTCTTTTAACTTTTCCATAAAAAAAGAGGTGTGTTTGACACCTCTTTTGATTATCCTCTAAGTACTGCTCCAAAATCTTTTTCAACAGCTTTTAAGATTTTTTCCATAGCTTCATTAATTTCTTGTTCTTTTAATGTTTTCTTATCATCTTGGAAAGTTAAATTAATAGCTACTGATTTTTTACCAGCTTCTACATGTTCTCCAACATAAACATCAAAGATGTTTGTTGCTTTCACAAGTTTATTACTTGATTTAATGATTTTTTGACAAACATCATTTGCTGGAACTGATTCGTCCATCACTAAAGCAATATCTCTTGAAACAGATGGATATTGTGGAATTGGTTGATATTTAACTTTACCAGTCTTGATATTTAATAATGCCGATAAGTTAAGTTCTACAACATAAACATCTTTAACATCATATTTCTTTTCCATTAGTGGATGTACTTGTCCAACTACCCCAACCACTTCATTTTGTACTTTAATATAAGCACTACGTCCAGGATGGAATGATTGATTATCACTTTCTACACGTTCTAAACGATAACGTGATTCATTGATTCCTAATCTTTCAAAGATTGTTTCTACAAATCCTTTAACTAAATAATAATCTGCTTTGTATGAAATTTGTTTAAATGATAACCCATGGTATTCACCAGTACATGCAATCGCAAGATTTTGTAATTCAACGCCTTTTGAATATGTTGTTGATAATTCATATAAATGAACATCTTTCATATTTCTTGATTGGTTATAATTAATGACTTGTAACAATGAACCAATAATTGATTGTCTTGTCACTGATCTTTCTTCACCTAATGGCATTGCAAGTTTAACTGGTTCTTGATCATGGAAAATATTGAAATCATGAACAAGTGATGGTGATGTTAATGAATATGTTAATGTTTCATGTAATCCTAAATCTTTTAATAAGACTTTCATCATATGTTTCTTTTCTTGAATTTCTGTTCTTTTTCCAATTGTCATAGACATTTCTGGTAAAGTTGATGGAATGTTATCAAAACCATACATACGCACAACTTCTTCAATTAAATCAGCTGCCATCGTAATATCATTACGATAAGTTGGTACTTTTACATTAAATGTATCTTCTTTTAATTCATATTTAAATTTTAATGAGTCAAAGATTTCAGCGATTTCATTTGTTTGGATGTTTGTTCCAAGTAATCCATTAACTTGTTGAGTTGAAACTGAAACATATTTATCTTCAATATAAAGAGTTGTTGAAACAGTTTCATAGATTTCTTTAGCATCAGCAAGTTCTTCTAATAAATTTGCACATCTTTCTAAAATATTTAAAGAATTAGCAGTATTTAAAGCCCCTTTAATATAATGTTGAGAAGCATCTGTTAATAAATTTAAACGTCTTGCTGTTTCTCTTAAACTTGGTCCATCAAAAGTAGCCACTTCGATGACGATATTTTGTGTATTTTCATCAATCTTAGTACTATCAGCACCCATGACACCAGCGACACAACCCACACCATTATCTGTTGAAACGATGATATCATTAGGTTCAAGTTTATATTCTTCACCATCTAATAAGATTGCTTTTTCATCAAATCCAGTTTTTACAACAAATTCTTTTTTAGTTAATTTGTCATAGTCATACATATGGATTGGTTGACCTGTTTCTAACATAACATAGTTAGAAATATCAACAATGTTATTAATTGGTTTAATACCAGAAGCAAGTAAAGCTGTTTTTAACCAAGCAGGTGATTCTTTTGTAGTGACACCTTTAACAAGCTTAGCCCCAAAGAATGGACATAATTCAGTTTCTACTTTAACTTCAATGCTGCTTCCAGGCATTCCCTTTTCTTTAATTTCAGGTAAGTTAACGTCTCTTTTTAAAACAGCAGCCACTTCATAAGCAAGTGAAGTTAAAGCCATACAATCCGCTCTATTTGGTGTTAAACCAATATCTAAAATTGTATCTTTTAATCCTAAATATTCTAAAGGATCTTTTCCTACAGGTGCATTTTCATCTAAAACATGAATGCCATCTTTATCTTCAGGAGATAATAAACGTTGATCTAAACCAAGTTCAGCCATTGAACAAATCATTCCATTTGATTCTTGGCCACGAATTGTACTTTGTTTAATGACAAATCCTTCTCCTAAATCACATCCAGGATTAGCAACAATAACCTTTTGTCCAGCAGCAACATTTGGTGCACCACAAACAATTTGTGTTACTTCTCCAGGTCTTACTTCAACTTGACATACATGTAAATGATCACTATCAGGATGATCAACACATTCTTTAACATAACCAATTGTCATGTTATTTCCATTAGCTAATGAATGCATTCCTTCTACTTCTAAACCAATTGAAGTAATTTTATCAGCAAGTTCTTTTGGATCTTGATCATCTATTTTAACGTATTTATTTAATAAATTTAAACTGACTTCCATTTTCTTACTCCTCTCTTTGGAATTGGTTTAAGAATCTTAAATCATCATTATAGAAATCACGAATATTATCAATACCGTATTTCAACATAGCAACACGTTCGATTCCAATTCCAAATGCAAAACCTTGATATTCTTTACTATCAAAACCACACATATCTAAAACTTTAGGGTTAACCATACCAGCACCTAAGATTTCAATCCATCCAGTTCCTTTACACATAGCACATCCTTTACCACCGCAATGATGACAAGAGATATCTACTTCTACTGATGGTTCAGTAAATGGGAAGTAAGATGGACGTAATCTAATTTCACGTTTTTCTCCAAAGAATCTTCTTGCAAATACTTCTAATGTTCCTTTTAAATCAGCAAGTGTAATGTTTTTATCAACAACTAAACCTTCACATTGCATAAATTGATGTGAATGTGTGGCATCATCATCATCTCTACGATATGTTTTACCAGGACAAATAACTTTAATAGGACCTTTTCCTCTAGCAGCAAGCAAAGTATGAGCTTGCACTGGAGAAGTATGAGTTCTCATTAAAGTATTTTCATCAATATAGAAAGTATCTTGCATATCTCTTGCAGGATGTCCTTTTGGTAAGTTCATTAATTCAAAGTTGAAATAATCACTTTCTACTTCAGGACCTTCAGCAATTTGATATCCCATACCTAAAAATAATTCTTCAAGTTGAGAAACAATGATTGATAAAGGATGCATTGTTCCTTGATCTAATTTATAACTTGGTAATGATAAATCAATTGTTTCACTATTGATTTTATCAATAATAGCTTGATGTTCTAAAACTTCTTTTTTATCTTCAACAGCTTTTGATAATTCTTGTTTAACTTTATTACTTGTTTGACCAAATGTTTTTCTTTGATCTGGATCCATATTCTTCATAGATTTCATTGCTTCTTGAATAGGACCTTTTTTTCCTAAATAAAGCACACGAATATCATTTAATTCTTTTAAAGATGTACAAGCTTCAATTTTTTCTAAAGCTTCATCTTTAATTTTTAATAATTCATTTTCCACTTTATTTCCTCCTTAAACATAAAAAAACTCATTCCAATAGGAACGAGTTGATCGCGGTACCATCCTAATTCATGTTTAAAACATGCTCTTAATTAAACATTAACGCAGTCTCACGTCACTGATTAGGTGCTCTCCATGGTGAATTCAATAAATTATCTGTAGGAGTTTCCAGCACTTCTCCCTCTCTAAAACAGCATCATCCATTTACTAATCCATATCAACGATTTATATTCCCCACTATTATATCAAATTTTCCTAACAAAACAAGTCTCTTTTAAAAGCATATTTTCATATTTTTTCATATTTCTGAAATCGCCTACATAATAATTGTATATACATTTATAAATATGGTATAATCGATATGTAAGAGGTAAAAAAATGTCAAAGAATCCAAAATATATAAAAATAATGAGTGATTTAGAATCACAAATCAAAAACAACGAATTAAATCCTGGTGATCAAATTCCAACAGAAAAAAATCTATGTGAAATGTATAATGCGTCTAGAATGACTGTTAATAAAGCTATTATGATGTTATGTGAAAAACGTCTCGTTGAAAGAATTGCTGGAAAAGGCTCATTTGTGAAAGATTATCGAACAATAAAAAATTTACAGCTTGGATCTACTGGAAGTTTTACAGAAGATATGATTTCGACTGGCAAAGTACCCGGAGCAAAACTAATTGGATATAAACTTGTTAAAGGCAAAGAAGTTCCTCATGTAAGAGATGCTTTAAAACTATCAGATGAAGACTTTATCCACTATTTTGTACGTCTTAGAACCGGTGATAATATTCCAATAGCAATTAGTTATACTTATCTATCAACGCATATCATTCCATCTCTAGACATCCAGGTCTTAGAAAACTCTCTTTACAAATATATAAAGAAGCTTGGGTATCAAATTCAAGGTATTGATGCACAATATTCAGCTGTTATGCCAACAAAAAAACAAAAAGAGTTATTAAAGGTTGACAATATAGCTCTTTTTAAAAGTCAACATGTTACTTTTTTATCAGATGGAACTCCTTTCGAATATATTTCTACCTATTATCGAGGAGATCAATACACATATTCATTAAAAACAATCTTTAAAGATAATTAAATAACAATTCTCATTTAATGGATTATTTTTATGTGTAATTAAAAAACTGTGGGGATTTCTCAAGCTATAAATAATCCAGGGGTAGCAGCTCCTGGATTTTACTTTTGGCTGTTAATTTTTTTGGGGTATTTTCTTGATGTCTATTTTGTTATTTCCATAAATCATTTATCATACTCTTAAGGTCAAAAAATTTATAGAAAGAAAAATGGATAAACATCTAACTTTGGCAGGCGAGATGTTTATCCATTCCATAAGAACACGATGATAATAATAAAACTTTCAAACAAAATCAAGTATATTTCTCAAATTCAATATGATAAAATCGTTTTTTTGAATTTTAATCATCTTTAATGCCCAAACTGTCATTCCAATGGTTTAATCATTCATGCCTACTATGACCGCCATATCGATATCTTTGATTGAAATCACACCATCAGGGTATTAAGACTCAAATATCCTTCCTGTAATTCTACCCACGCTGTCTTGATTGAAGACATGGTCCTTACTCTGTTGCTTCTTTTGATATCATCGTTGATATTTTAAACAATGATGATTTTTTATCATCTCTCACACTTTTTTTATGTGCGTTATGAATGTTTCAAAAGTTATTTTAACACTTTCCTTTTAAAATTTCTTTTATCTTTAAAATAACGCCATCATTTTCATTACTATCAATCACTTGATAAGCAACCTCTTTAACAGGTGGCATGGCATTAGCCATCGCATAACCATATTTTACAGTTTGTAACATTTCATAATCATTCATTTGATCGCCAAAGGCTCCTGCTTCTTCTGGTTTAATCTTTAAGATTTCTAAAAGATGTGTTAAAGTTGTTCCTTTATTCACATCTTTATAAAAGATATCAAACCAAACATTACCTGTTGTTACTAATTTTAAATGTGGTTTTAGTTGTTTTTGAATCTTTTCAATTCTTTGTTCCATTTGATCATCAAAGCTTGCGATAGAGAATTTTAAGATATCATCTTCAATATCATCATAGCTTTCTACAAATTGAACATTTTTCATAAACAATGAAATAAAATCTTTTTTATCTGCAAAGCTTTTAGAAATATAAGCATGCTTGTCTCCTGAAACGACTAGCATACATTCTTGATCTTGTTTTAAAATGTCTAAAATTTCTTTAGCATCTTCTTTCTTTAATGCTTTTTTATAAAGTGTTTTTCCTTGATAAACAATCTTTGTACCATTTTCACAAAGATAATAAAGATCATTTTTTATTTCTTCATCAAATTTACAAGCAAGGGCTTCATATTGATTGCCTGAAGCAATCACAAATTGAATTCCTTGTTTTAACATTTGTTTATATAAATCATTAAATTCTTCACTGTAGGATTTATCATCTCTTAGAAATGTTCCATCCATATCTGTTGCAAGTAATTTCATTTTAAAACCTCTATTTATACATTTTTCTTTTAATTCGCGTTATTTCTTATATTGGTCTCTTAATCCGTCAAGTTTTTTACTTCCAATTCGTGCATGAAATTGTGGATCTTTTGGAATATCTGGATTAATTCCCAAATCTTGTGGTGCTAAACAAGCTAAAACTTGCATTGGAATAATGTATTCCCAAGGAGAAAATAATGGATCTTCAACAAATTCAACAATGCAATCATTTTTATTTTGGTTTTCAATCTCTTCTGGTGATGCAATCAAATAATTATGAGGTGTCCATTCTTTTAATATTTCTATAAGTTTCAAAGTACGTGGTTTATAATCACCTTTAGAAGCAAGATAAAAGATATGTGCACTTTCTGTAATAGAATTGTAAATTCCATGGAAAAATTCTTCAATATCATATCCTGTTACACCTTGGCGCACAGTTTCTAAAACTTTTAAAGCACCTTCTAAAACATCTGCATAATTACCATCATATCCTACAACGATAATTCTTTTTGCCGGTAAGAACTCATCTTTGATTCTTCCATACCATTTTGTAGCTGCATCTACAACTAATGGCATATTATGAATTACATTAAACATTCTTTCTTTATAGAGTTTGAATTTTTCTTCTTTTAAAATTCCTTTAATAATAGCAAGTTCACTTAGCATCATCATCAACGTTACGGTTGTTCCAGCATATCCTTTAGTTTTTGCACCGCATTTTTCATTTCCAACTTCAATTCTTGTTTGAGTTTGTGCATGTTCAAAAATCAAAGCAGTAGGATTTTCTGAAACAGATGCTGTCATCAAGCCTCGTTTTGAAGCTGCATCTAATCCCTCAACTGTCGATAAACTTTGTCCACCTTGTGACATACCAATGACTAATGTATTTTTATTAAATACTTTTTCACTTCTAGAAAATTGTGTAGGATACATACAAAAAACTTTTATATTTAAGATTTCTTCTAAATAATTTTTTGCAGATAATCCAGCATGATATGATGTTCCAGAACCAATCACATAGATTTGATCAATCTTTTTATCCTTATATTCATTTACAAATTCTTGAACTATTTCTTTTCTATTATTAATAATATATGTTAGAACATCCGGTGTTTCACATATATAATCATACATATTTGTTTTCATTATAAAATACCAAAGAAAGATAATACAATACCAAGGATTAAGATTCCCCATAATAATGTAGTACTTTTCATTCCTTTTTCTAATAATGCATAAATAATAAATGTAAATCCTAATGGTAAGAAACCTTTAATAATACCATCAAAAATATCTTGTAAAACAATTTTTGTTCCATTTAGTTTAAATACAAATGGTGTTGTAATTGTAACCATGGAAGCACACATAGATCCAACTACAATAAGACCAAGTATTTTAGCAACTTCAGTTAATACTGCAACCATACCACCTTCATTCATACTTGCTAAAAATCCAACTCCACTTTTATAACCAATTTTCAACCCAAAATAACGAACAATCAAATGTGGAACATTATAAATCAATAAGAATAAGATAGCTCCTAAAATGCTTCCTTTAGCAGCTAGACTTGTCCCAATACCTGCACCAATAATTCTAAATGTTCCCCAGAAAAAAGAATCACCAATTCCAGCAAGCGGACCCATCAAAGCAGCTTTTACAGCATTAATTGATTCCTCATCAACTTCTTCGCCTTTATCTTTAGCTTTTTTAAATTTTTCTTCCATGGCAATTGCCGCACCAGCAATAAAACTGACAACTGCAGGAGTCGTATTAAAAATAGCTAAATGTCTTTTTAAAGCATCTGAAATATCTTTTTTATTCTTATATAACTTTTTTAATGCTGGAATCATCATGTAAGCAAAACCAACATTTTGCATACGTTCAAAACAAAAACATGCTTGCAAAGGAAATGTTCGCCAAAATGTTTTTCTATATACATCTGGTGTCATAACCGTATCTTGAGTTTCGAGTTCTTTATTTTCCATTATAATTCTCCTCCTAAATCATCAGAGATCATATCAACAGAATTGTTATGATTCTTATTAGAGATTGTATATTGATAAATTGTATAAGCTATTGCAGTTCCAACAACAGCTGCTCCCACTGTATTAACAGAGAATAATGCTGTCATCGCCCATCCAATAAAGAAAAATGCCACATTTTTCTTATCAAATAATAATTGCATTAAAATTGCAATACCTAAAGCTGGTAACATACCACTTGCTGCATTTAACCCATCTGTGACAAATTGAGGAATCATTTTAACAAATGCACCAATAACTGAAGATCCTAAAAATGCGCCTAAAAATACTAATAAGAAATAACTTACAAAAAATAAAATTGCGCCTCCCCATAAAGCTTTATCAATTCCAGAAAAATCCGCATTTTCAGCAGCTTTATCTGCCATATGTACAAAATAACCATTAGCAGTTCTTACAAAAATACCCACCAATTGTCCTAATGTAGCAATCGGTAAAGCTAAAGCAACCGCTGCTGAGACATCTAACTTAGATACAATTGCAAATGCTGTTGCCAAAATTGCACCAGAAACTGTATCAGGTGGTGTAGCAGAACCAATTCCAACAATTCCCATCATAATTAATTCTAACGAACCGCCAACAATAATCCCTGTTTTAAAATCACCTAAAATCAAACCTACAATTGGACCTAATACTAATGGACGATCTAACATCCACATACCGCCAATTCTACTATCCCATATTCCAATACCACCTAACAAACCAAGTAGTAAAGCATGAACTATACTCATTATTATTCCCCTTTCTATTTATTAAATTTATCTTTAATTTCTTCTGTACTTAATTTTTGGGAAGTAGGAACAGATTGCATAAAAACATGATATCCTTCTTTTTCAAGTTCATCCATAACATGAATATCATTTTTACTCATATATGAATTCATATCTATTTGTTTTTTACCCTCTCCATTTCTAAGTCCACCTAATAAAATATCTTTAATTGCTCCATTAGTTTGTTCACACACAAATTTTGCATCATTCAAATCTTTAGTAATGACCATAATTTTACGCATTGCATGTTTTGGATTATTAATAACATTAACCGCTCCTTGTAAAGATTTCATTGAAAGTGTTACTCCTGATGGTGTAGCTAATCTAAATGCAACTTGCATATCTTTATCAGTAATTAAATGATTATTAGCTACTAAAATAACATCCACCTTATAATGGCGTGTCCAAGATACAGCAACTTGTCCATGTAATAACCTATCATCTACTCTTAATACTTCTATCATTTTTTATCCCCCTTTTATAAATCATCATCGTCTGATAATTCATCATTACAACTTATAACATCATTAACTAAATAGATTCCCTTTTGTGATTCTTCAATCGCATCTCTAATTTTATTTTTATTATCTTCATCATCTTGTGAAAGTGATAAAAAAGATAAACTCATTACTAATCCTAAATTCATGCCAGTTACAACATAAAGCAACTTGTTATCTGAAATTCTTTGAATAGCTGTTTGTGTTGTACTTCCTCCAGGAATATCAGTAACAACAATAACTGGTTGATTATCATCAAACGATTGAATCATTACATCTAAGTTATTTTTAATTTCTTGAATATTTTGATCCAATAAAATATTTAAAACTTTAAAATGATTTTCTCCAATAATAAGTTTACAAGAATCTGCTAATCCTGTTGCCAGTTGTCCATGCGAAAACAAAATAATGTTTGCCATTTAATTCACCTATCCTTCTTTTAAATAACTATTCATTTTAAAATGAAATTGTGGATCACTTGGTATATTACAATCAATCCCTAAATCTAATGAAAGTTTTCTAGCTAGTACTTGCATTGGAACAATGTATTGCAATACAGCAAATTCTTGATCATCTGTAAACGGAAAAACTAAATCCTTTGAATTATTTGTGTTTTCATGTGTAATCAAGAAATTGTGACTATGTCTTTCTTCTTCAAAATATCTTTTCAATCTTAGAATACGATCATAATATTGACCCTTTGAGCATACATATAACATATAAGTATCTTCATCAATGCAATGATAAATACCATGCATAAACTCTTCTAACTCAAAACCTTGAACACTATATCGCACTGCTTCACAAATTTTTAATGTTCCTTCCATCATATCCGCTAAACAATTATCATAACCAATGACATATAAACGACGGCATTTCATTAAATCATTTCTATTTTGTAAATACCATTTTGACGTAGCTTCAGCAATATCTGGAATTGCATCCGCACTTGCTTGCATTCTTCTTAAATAATCATCAAATTCATCTTGTGTGATTTTTTCTTGCCTTAACGCAACCTTTAAAGCAAAAATCATAAATGTTACAATTGATCCAATATACCCTTTTGTTTTTGGGCCTGCTTTTTCTTCCCCGATATCAACATATAGTTTTACATCACCATGATGTTCAACCGGTCTTCCTTTTTCAGCAGTCATCGCAATTGTTCCAAAACCATTTGCCTTTGCTTTATCCAACCCCGCAATTGTTGATGCCGACATTCCCGCATGTGAAAGTCCCATAACTAAAGTATTTTTGTTGAAAATTCTTTCATCTTTAAATACAATAGGATATGAAGCAAATACTTTCATTTGTAATACTTTTTCCATTAAATTTTTTGCAGCTAATGCAGCATGATAAGATGTACCAGATCCTATCACATAAATTTGTTCATAGTTGCCATTAAAAAAGTATTCAATAGCATCATGAAAGATTTCTTCATGGTTAGAAATAATATTTCTAACCGCTTTTTTTGATTCTAATATGTATTGATACATATCTCCGTAATCTCTTTTCATTCCGTTTCTCCTTTCTTATTTGTATATACATTTTATTATACATATATACATATGTCAATGTTTTTTATTAAATTAATAATTATTTATCTTAGAAGCTACTTTTTATTGTTATTTTCATTCAAAAAGCGCTTACAAATTTTATCATTAATATTTACTTTTCACTAATAAATATTGACTCTCAGATAAAAAAGTGCAATACATTAAACAGATAATTTTATCTAAAAAAATAATCATTTAGTATTGTTATTGAGGATAAGTTTCATTGAAAAGGAAAAGAATATAAATAAAAGAAAATTAGTTTTAGAAGCATTACTTGCATTATCCTTAACTACACTTTTATCTACAGTTGTTTATGCAGAAAAAACACATCAACCAGAAGGAAATACTGTAATTTCAGAGAAAGATAAGCCTTCTATTACTTTAGCTATGGATAAATGGACTGGAGAAAATGATATTGTTTTAAATGTTCAATCAAAAAAGAACACAACAATTAAATTATCGGAAATGTATGTTTGGGATGATTCAGCATCTTTAGGTGGAATTTATGTAGAACCCAAAATCGATCTTGACGAAAACGGAAACGGTACAATTACTTTCAAAAATGATGATTTAAAAAATGTAAAAACATTAATCGGTTCTAATGATCCACTCGATTGGACAAAAATCAAACAAATTGAAATGTGGTTTAATTTTTGTCTAGATGAAACAGAAATCTATACCTCTAAATCTGCATATATTCCTGTAGAGATTTCAAAAACACCATCTCCAGTAGAAACAGAAAAGCCAAAAACAACTGAAACAGTAAAAAAAGAAACAAAAGCCACTACTAAAAACACACAATCCAAGGCTGTAAAAACAGGTGATAATACAAATATTACCCTTTATACTTCACTACTTATTATAAGTGTTATTGTTGTTGCAGGAACAGTTGTTTTACGAAAAAAGAAAAGTTAATTTAATCAAAAGAATCCTATAAACAATAAATCCAGAAGTCAATTCTTCTGGATTTACTTCTATTAATTTTATTTTTCATCAAGCACTTTTTCATGATAAAGTGCTTTTAAAATACCCTCTTGATCAAAATTATCGGTAATATAAGTTGCCTTTTCTTTTAAAACATCTACTGCATTACCCATCGCAATGCCATGTCCTACTTCTCTAAACATCGCTTGATCATTATAACCATCGCCAAATGCATAAGCATTATCCTTATCAATATGGAAATAATCTAATAGATAGGCAATCGCACTGCCTTTATCAAATTCAATTGTTGAACAATCACAAGAACCCATTCCGCCATGATCATTAATAATTAAATCTTCTTTAAAGATTTCAACCATTGTTTGATAATGTTCTTGACTTTGATAAAACATATCAAACGTATAAAAATCTCCTTCTAAAGAATCAACAAGATGTTCAATACCATATTCCTTTTCTAAATCAACTTCTTGTTTTTGATCTAAATGATATTTTAAAGCTTTATCATCACTAACAAACATCGCCCCTAGTTTTCCTTGATCAAGCTTATGTACATAATAATCTAATTGTTCCTTAGTAAAAGCTCTACTATAAAGCTTCTTTCCTTCATAAAGAATATAACGTCCATTACAACTAATAATTCCACTAACAAGATCACCAAATAAACGTTTGGCATAAAATGGAGCTCTTCCCGTACAAATAAAAGTCTTATATCCTTTTTCTTTTAATAAATGCAGTGCTTTTAAATTCGATTCTGTAATAACACCATGTTGTCCTAGTGTCCCGTCAATGTCAAAAAATAATATCTTATCCATATCTATTCTCCTTGAAAATGATACATCATAATACTTCCTGCCACAGCCACATTTAATGATTCAATGGTTGTAATTGGAATATAGGCAATTTGATCACAAATGTCGATAATCTCTTTTTCCATCCCATTCCCTTCATTTCCTAAAACATAGGCCATTTTTTCTTGTTGTTTAATTTCATGAATAGGCCTTCCATTTTCTAAAGCACTGCCTACAACACAGACACCTTTTTCTTTTAAAGCAGGAATAATTTCTTTTAAATTCCCATAAAGACAAGAAAGATGGAAGTGTGCTCCTTGCATTGATCGCAGTAATTTATCATTATAAAGATCCACACATTCATTAGATAAAATCACTTGATCTATGCCAAAAGCAAGTGCTGTACGAATAAGTGTTCCAATATTTCCAGGATCTTGTAGATAATCTAAAATCAAATATCTTTTTCCATCAACTAATTTCTTATCTTTTTGAATAAAACATCTTGCCATAATAGGTTGAGGTGTTTTCGTAAAAGCAAGTTTTTCCATAATTTCTTTAGATACTACTAAATTTTCTACACCTAAATCAACCGGTTCAGTTGAAATAATCAAATCTGTTTGTTTAGCTTTAATTGCTTCCTCTACTAAATGATTTGTTTCTACTAAATAATAATCTTTTCGATATTTCTTTTGTTTTAATTTTAATAATTCTTTAACCGTTTTATTTTGCATTGACGTAATCATATACCCACATCCTTTAATAATCTTTCTCTTTCTTTATAATCTGGCATTCTTTTTTCTATTTCATGATAGAACGCTTTTGAATGATTTGCTTCAAGAAAATGACAAAGTTCATGAACAATAACATAATCAATTAAAGCATAATCAATATGTGCTAATACTAAATTAAAGCACACTCTATTTTTTTGATAAAAACAAGCACCCCATCTTCTTTTCATTTTCTTAATTTGAATTTCAGGAAAAGCATGATGAAAGCTCGTACTTAGATAAAAATCTATTCTTTCTTTTAAATAATTCATCAATTCTTGTTTTAAAAACATTTCAATGGTTGCTTGGATATTTTTTGAATAAACATAGATTTGACGATCATGAATGGCACATTTTTTGATATTCATATCTTTTAAAACAATTTGATATTTTTGATTAAACAAATAAACATAACCATCTTCTTGATAGTTATATTTAGGAACATATCCTTTTATTTGTTCAAGTATTTCTTCTTGATGATTTCTAATCAATTTTTCTATTTCACTTTGAGAAAACAGCGGTGAACAACGAATCACCACTTCTCCTTTTTCTACTCTTAAATAACAATTCTTAATTCTTTTATAATGAATTTTATAAACAATTTCTTGTTGATCTAAAATAATTATTTTAGTTTCTACCATGTATATTTTTCTCCTTTTTGGGTCACTCTTTTTAAGGAGTGATAAAATGGATATTCGACAAGCTATATTTCAAAGACTACATGCTTGTTCAAGTAGTGAACTTAAAGAGATTATTGAAAGTGGTATTGCTTCTAAAGAAGAAACCGTCTTACCAGGGCTTGGTGTTCTTTTTGAAACTTATTATAATTCTTTAAGCTCAAAAGATGAATTACTTGACAGTCTTAGTCATTTATTAAAATAGACTCTTAGAGTCTATTTTTATATATTTGTTTCAATGAACGTAAAATCATAAATCCAAACATCAAATAAGCATCTATATGAAATAATGTTGGCAATTGAACAATTTGTATAATAACAAGTAAAATAGCCATGATTACATACATCATCCATGAGATTGAATAATTATGTTCATGATACATAAATTTTAATGTTTGATAATGATTTTCATCATACCAATCATTAATGATTTTAAACAATTCAAAAAGCAAATAATTAAAAATCCATAATAAGCAAAAATACATTAATGTAAAAATATTATTAAAAAAGATGTATGGTATTGTTGCTGGAAAGGATATTTGATAATAATTCGATAAATCCAAACTAAATGTAAAAAGTGTAATTAAAAAAGTCATGATTCCATTTCTTGCAAGATATAAAACAATAAAATCTTTTTTTAATTTTAAGTATCTTTCTTTATTCATACAAACCACCATTTTCCTTTGAAAAGTTTAATTTGAAAACATAACTTTTTTGACTTTGATCTTTTGATAAAATAATAACAACACTTAATTTTTTCTTTTTTAAAGATCCTTGATTTAAATCATGGTTATATGTTTGATAGATTTTTTGATTAACAATTTCTTTAGTCTTTCCATTTATTTTTTTAAATACAACATAATTCTTATCATTTTTATCATTTAATTTATTACTTTTTAAATAACGATATTCTAATGAAATATTTGGATATTTCTTCAATAAATCTTCATCTGTAGACGTTAAATACCCAAGCCTCATAAAATCATCACTGATACATGCATTTTCTACTTTAAATGTTTTTGAAGAACATGATAATTTTTCAACTTGTTTTAATTTTAAAGTATGTTGATAAACCGTCTTTTGATTACCATCTTTAATGATTAACTGAACATTTTTGATTTCTTTTATATTTTTTAAATCTTCCTTATTTTCTAAAGAATAACTTCCACCCTCTAAATATTTTAAAGAATAATCAATATGTTGTTTTCTATTTATTTGAATTATGACATCAATATCTTGTCCGTCTACAAGAGAATCGATTTTTCCTAAAACAAGTGTCCCATCTCCACAATGATAATTTGATTGATCTTTATAAAGCTCATAATCCTGTAAAGTAAAGCCTTGATGATTTAATGATAAAAAATAATCATAATACGTTTTTGTATTATATGTATGAAAAGAAAAATTATCATACATTGTTATTAAAGAAACAAAAACGATTATCAGGCATAAACATGTAATAATTAAATTTGATTTATGTTTTTGATCCATATTTTCTCACCACAACTATTATACACAATAGTTTTGTTTTTACCAAATATGACATAATATGATATGATTTAAAAAAGGAGGATTTCTCATGGAAAAAGAAATATTATTAAAAGAAATAGAAAATACAAATCATTTAAATGATCTTTACCAATTATGGAATGAATTTAAAGCTTATCTTGAAAATCAACCAAGTTTATTGGAACTTGGTCAACTCTTTGGATTTAATTATCATCTTCAAGAAAAATTCAATCAATTAAGTCAACTTTTTATTCAAGAAAAGAAATATCAAGAAAGTATAGAATTTCATCAAGACTTTATTAATTATTTTAAAGATGATAAATATCTTTGCCCTTTTTTTAAAAACTTAGCTTTATCTTATTTTTATCAAGATAATGATCAAGGAATTTCATATTTTCAAGAATTGCTTGAACGTTACCCTTATGATTATGAAATTATGGATGCTTATTTTTCGTGTCTTTATAAACAAAATAACTTACAAGAATTAAAAAATATGATTCAAAAACATTTACCTCTATCTATCGAATATAATATTGAAACAGAATATATTATTCATCATGTCATTGAGCTTTTTAAAGCAATAAATGAAGAAGAACTTGCTTTAGAATATGCTCAAATTGAAAAGCAACAAAATGATTTTGGTAAGAAAAAACCAACAAAAGTCATCAAAGTGGGGCGTAATGATCCTTGCCCATGTGGAAGTGGTAAAAAATATAAAAAATGTTGTGGTAAATAATGAAGAAGTTCTTTCTTATTTTTATACCGATCATTTTGATTCTTACTTACATTTTTTATCAAAATAATCTTTTACCTCATCCAAAATATACAAATGATGATTTTGGTATTCAAACTTATAAAAGCATAAATGATCAAGATCATGATGGTATTGACGATCAAAGTGATATTGTACAAAACGTTAGAAAATATATTGAAACAAAACCTCAATACAAAAGTAAGTATTATCAAGGTGGTTACCCAACAGACCATTATGGAGTATGTAGTGATGTTGTCGCTTTTGGCTTATTGAATGCAGGTTATGATCTACAAATTCTTGTAGATCAAGATATTAGAGAAAATCCTCAAAGTTATCAAGTTGAACATCCTGATAAAAATATTGATTTTCGGCGAGTAAGAAATGTAAATGTTTATTTTAAAAGACACGCCCTATATTTGACACTCGATATTTATGATTTAGATAAATGGCAAGGTGGCGATATTGTTATCTTTAAAAAACATATTGGTATTGTTTCTAATTATCGAAATAAAAAGGGAATCACTTTCGTGATTCACCATGTTTATACTCATCAACTTTATTATGAAGAAGATATTTTAGAAAAAAGAAATGACATTATTGGTCATTATCGTATTTCTTAGTACCACCAATGGTGGTACTTTTATATTTCTTTACCAACAGCATCAGCAATTGGTTTTAATTCTTTCATCAATTGTTCAAATTTAGCTGGTTTTAAAGATTGTGGTCCATCACATAAAGCTTTTTCTGGATTATTATGCACTTCGATCATTAATCCATCACATCCTGCTGCGACTGCTGCTTTTGCCATTGGATTTACTAACCACCATTTTCCTCCAGCATGACTTGGATCGATAATGATTGGTAAGTGTGTTAATTCTTTGATTACTGGGACTGCTTGTAAGTCTAATGTATTTCTTGTGTATGATTCAAATGTTCTCACTCCTCTTTCACATAGGATGACATTTGGATTCCCACTTGCCATGATATATTCTGCTGACATGATCCATTCTTGGAATGTTGCACTCAACCCTCTTTTTAACAAGATTGGTTTCTTTGTTGCTTTCCCGACTTTCTTTAACAAGTCGAAGTTTTGCATGTTTCTTGCTCCAATTTGAATCAAGTCTACTTTTTCAATGAATTCATCTAAGTATTCTGCATCCATCAATTCTGATACGATTGGTAATCCTGTTGCTTCTTTAGCTGCTACTAGAATATCTAATCCCGCTGATCCCATTCCTTGGAAAGCATATGGTGATGTTCTTGGTTTGAATGCTCCACCTCTTAATAGATTAGCTCCTGCTGCTTTGGCTGCTTTAGCAATTTCAATAACTTGTTCCTTGCTTTCTACTGAACATGGTCCTGCAATCACTGCTAGATGTCCTCCACCAATTTTAACGCCACCTACATCAATAACTGAATCTTCTGGATGGAAAGCTCTATTCGCTAATTTATATGGTTCTGATACATGCATTACTTTTTCTACGGCTGGATCTACTTCAATTGATTCAGGATCTACTTTTGTTGTATCCCCAATGAGTCCCATTATTGTTTGATTTTCTCCTTTTGAAACATGAACTTGTAGTCCTTTTTCCTCAATAGTTTTTTCAATTCTTGTCACATCTTCAGTTTTAGCTTCTTGTTTTAATACAATAATCATTTTCTTTTTCCTCCTTTATAAACAAAAAAACTCATCCTATAAAGGACGAGTTGTATTCCCGTGGTACCACCTTTTTTCACTCAAAGATCACCCTTTAAGCCTCATCAAGTACTATCATACTCTCATCATATAACGGTGATTACCGGAGACGCCTACTCTTTTTCAACGTTCTACTCATAGCTGTATTCGCAAATGACGCCAAATCTTTTTCCACCAACCAAAGACTCTCTATATTTTAATCATTTGTTACTATGTCTAGTCACTGTATTTATGTTTATTCTACTTGACATTGTTTCCTGTGTCAATCATTATTTAACTTCTTAACCACCTCTAATAATTCCTCATCACTATAAACAACAAAATCAATAAAAGAAGTATCCTTTTCTTGTTTTTGATGATTATACCAAATCGTCTTTAAGCCTGCTTGATAAGCTCCCATCATATCTATTTCATAACCATCTCCTACATAGTAACTATCATTTTCTTTAATTAATTCAAAGATTTCTTTTTGTGGTTTTTGATAACCTACTTTTTCTGAAATTATAATAGGAAAATCAATGATTGGAAATAATGAATTAATTTTATTCATTTGTGTTTTTTCTTTTCCATTAGTAATAATACCATAAGAAATATTCTTTTCTTTTAAGTAGTTAAAAAGTTCTTTCATTGTAGAAGATAATGCTAAATGTGCTTGTTGATCTTCATAGACTTTTTGAAAATCAAGTGCTTGTTGATTTGTAATGAATTGATGAAAATCTTTAAAAGCATTCTTTAAACGATAAATAGATAATTCATCTTTTGTGATTAATTTATTTAAATATTTTGGGTAAATTTCATTACTATAGATTCTACTTTGTTTCCATAAAGCATATATATCAAGATCTTCATGAAATACTTTTTGATAAGCTTTATAAAAAGGATCATATAAACGATAAAGTGTATCGTCTAAATCAAAATAAATAACCATATCTCCTCCTAAAAGAAAAAACAGGTTACCCTGTTTCTTCTTGGTTGGTTCTCTTTTTATATTATGACAAGTGAAAAGTAAGTTTATATAAAGTAGCCAACCTCTACTATTTTCCTCACATTCATTTTACCTCTTTTGATTTAAAAAGTCTACTTTTTATCAATATTTTTTTATTATGGTCGAATAATTTCAACAAACTTAAAAGTATCATTTTCAAATGTAAAATGTAATATACAACAATTAGTAAAGCCTCCACTTTTTAATACTTCTTCAGGATCAATAACAGTGGATAGAAAACACATACAAGCACCAGCATGTGAAAGAGCAAGAACTGTTTGATGATCTTCTTTATCCATCACATCTGTAAGTGTTTCTTTTAATCTTTTTTGTACATCTTCTTTTCTTTCTCCACCATAATGTGGAAATAAATCATCATAACCAAAATCATCAAAATGAGGGTTTAAATCTTCACTTTCTCCTTCAAATAAACCAAAATTTCTTTCTTTTAATCCCTTTAATCTTTTATAATAGTGGTCTCCAATAATAAGTTCAATCGTATCGCAACATCTTTCTGATGTACTACTATAATAATGGTCAAAAGAAATATCTTTTAAGTATTCTTTAGCTTTTAAAGCTTGTTGTTTTCCTAATTCAGTTAATGGTGAATCGCACCATCCTTGAATTCTTCTTCTAACATTAAATAATGTTTGTCCATGTCTCATTAAATATAAATCTTTTTTCATATTCATACTCCTTATCCAAAAATTTCTTTAATAACTTCTAACAAGTCCTTTTGTTCTTCATTCATTGGTATACAAGTATTAATTTCTTGATAATATTTTTCCAACAAATCATTATTTCCTATTTGTTGTAAAGTTGTCATTATTTTGTAATAAAGCATAAAGCGATATTGTGGATAATTCTTACAAAGCTCTTTTATTTCTTCATCTAAATTTTCTTGAGTATATTTTGTAAGTGTACTTAAAACATCCATTTGAATTTCTACATATCTTAAAGAAAGTGCATATTCATTTTGAAGTTCTTTTAAAAGTTGATAGATTTTTTTTAGAAAAGAAGCTTGATGTTCAACATAATCAATTTCTTGGAAAACACGTGTAAAAAATTGTTCCAAATCAATACCATAAGGACTAAAAGTATTTTGTAAATCTTGATTTTTTTCATGTTTCATTTTAATAAGACGTTTCATGATACTTTCTGTTTTTTCAAGTAAATCATAATAATCATGATCTTTTTGAATCAAATCAATAATATCACTAGCTATATAGTTTTTATCTGGAACTTGATGAATATCTCCATGATGTTCAATGACTTTAACAATATAAAAAACAAGTGCATCATCATCAAACATTTCATTTTTTTCACCTAATTGATCTAATTGTTGATCATATTTTTCATCAAAATATGCAATTGTTTCATCTGTATTAAAACATTGATGATAAAAATCAAGAACTTCTTTATATCGAATATCAATATTGTTATTATTTAGTTCTTTTTCTATCATATGATAAGTTAAATTTTGAAAAAGTTTTTGTTTTTCATTTAAATAAGTTTGATTATCTTTATATTCATTTTTTAATGTATGTATTGTTGTCTTCATAAAAAACCTCCAACGCTATTTTATCATATAAAGCAAAAATAAAAAGAAGATATTTCTATCTTCTTCATCATTATTATTCAGCTGGTGAAATAGCTTCTACTGGACAAGTTCCAACACATGCTTGACAACCAATGCATGTATCTTTGTCACATTCCATTTTACCATCATCATCAAAAGCTAAAGCTTCTACTGGACAAACACCAGCACATGCTCCACATCCGATGCAAGTATCTTTATCTACGTTCATATTTAACTCTCCTTTTCCTTTTTTCCTATAATTAGTATAACACTTTAAACTATTAAATCAATAAAAACTCATTATTTTTCATAGCATTGAATACAACAATTTTCTGGTAACCATGTCATTAAATCATCATTCGTCATATCATGAAAATAACTATGAATGACACGCACGATACCTCCATGACAAACAACTAAAATGTTTTTATCAGGATATTTATTTTCAAGTTCTTCTAAAAAACTATACACACGATGAACTACTTGAAATAATGATTCTCCTTGAGGATAATGAAGTGCGTGATTTTGTTTATAATATTGAAATTCTTTATTATTAATAACTCCTTCAAATTGTCCAAAATTAATTTCTTGTACTCTTGAATCAATTTGAATATTTAAATGATATTTTTCATTAATTATTTTTGCTGTATCATATGCCCTTTGTAGTGGTGAAGCAAAAATATAATCAATCTTTTGATCTTCTAATTGTTCTCTTGCCTTAATAGCTTGTTGCTTCCCTAAATCTGTTAATTCTACATTAGAAATACCACATACTTTATTATCAATGTTATAGTCTGTTTGACCATGTCTTACTACATATAATTTCATTTTTTTACGTCCTTTATCTTCATTTTGTTTTATGTTATCATAATTTTGGCATTTAGAGAACAAATGAAAAAGGAGAAAATTACATATGGGTGGTATGTTTGGCGTTGTCAGTCGTAAAGACTGCGTTACTGATTTGTTTTTTGGTATTGATTATCATTCTCATTTAGGAACTAAAAAAGGTGGAATGGCTGTTTATGGAGAAAATGGTTTTAACCGTGCAATCCATAATATTTCAAATTCACCATTTAGAACTAAATTTGAAAATGACGTTAAAGGAATGTCTGGAAAAATGGGGATTGGTTGTATTTCAGACAATGAACCTCAACCTTTATTAATTAATTGTCGTTTAGGTAGTTATGCAATTGTTTCTGTAGGAAGGGTTGCAAATATGGAAGAATTGATTCAAGATGCTTTTGATAATGGGCATACTCATTTTCTAGAGATGTCTGGGGGCGAAGTCAATCAAACTGAATTAATTGCTGCAATGATTAATCAAAAGGATACTTATGTTGATGGAATCATCAATGTTTTAAGAAAAGTAAAAGGTTCTATTTCTTTTATGTTGATGACAAAAGATGGTTTGTATTTAGTACGTGATAAATTAGGAAGAACTCCATTAAATATTGGTAAGGGTGAAAATGGATTCTGTGCTTCGTTTGAAAGTCATGCTTATATCAATTTAGGCTATTCTTTATATAAAGAATTAGGACCTGGTGAAGTTTGTTTTATGACCAGTGAAGAAGTTAAAACACTTGTAGAAGCCAATGATAAAATGAAAATTTGTTCATTCTTATGGGTATACTATGGTTATCCAACAAGTTGTTATGAAGGACGTAATGTTGAAGAAATGCGTTATGAATGTGGTCGTTTAATGGCTCAAAGAGATGATATTAAAGATATTGATCTTGTAGCAGGTGTTCCTGACAGTGGAATTGCCCATGCGATTGGTTATTCAAATGAATCACATATTCAATATGGAAGACCTTTTATTAAATACACACCTACGTGGCCACGTTCATTTATGCCACAAATTCAAGCGGATCGTAATTTAATTGCAAAAATGAAATTAATTCCAATTGCGAGCTTGATTAAAGGAAAATCATTATTATTAATTGATGATTCAATTGTACGTGGTACACAACTAAGAGATACAACTGAATATTTATATGATTCTGGAGCAAGAGCAGTCCATATCAGACCTGCTTGTCCTCCAATTATGTATGGATGTCCTTACTTAAACTTTTCAAGAAGTACAAGTGATATGGATTTAATTACACGTCGTGTTATTAGAAAACGTGAAGGAGAAAATGATATCAATATGTTAGAAACATATAGTGATCCAGATACTCCTGAATATAATGCAATGGTAGAAGAAATCCGTAAAGAACTTAATTTTACTTCTCTACGTTTTAATCGTTTGGATGATATGCTTCAAGCTATTGGACTTGATAGTGATAAGATCTGTACTTATTGTTTTAATGGTAAAAAATAATACGGAAAGAAAATTTCCGTATTTTTTTAAAAAATATTTAATAGCTTTCTAAGGAGTGCTATAATATTGAAGGAAAAAAAGGAGACTCTTATGAAATATTTAATTGACCCAATGGATTTAAGTGTAGAAGAAATTGATGAACTAATTGATATTGCGAATGATATTATTAAAGATCGTACACGCTATCAAGATGTCTGTCGTCATAAAATTCTAGCTACACTCTTTTTTGAACCAAGTACACGTACAAGACTTTCTTTTGAATCAGCTATGTTATCACTTGGTGGAAGTGTTTTAGGTTTTTCAAGTGCAAGCAATACAAGCGCTTCTAAAGGTGAAAGTGTTAGTGATACTATTAGTGTTGTTTCAAGCTATTGCGATATTATTGCAATGCGTCATCCAAAAGAAGGAGCACCTCTTGTTGCTACAAGAAAAAGTACAGTACCTTTAATCAATGCTGGAGATGGTGGTCATAACCATCCAACGCAAACTTTAACTGATTTACTTACTATTTATAGAGAAAAAGGTAGATTAGATAATCTAACAATTGGATTTTGTGGGGATTTAAAATTCGGACGTACAGTTCATTCTCTTACAAAAGCAATGTCACGTTATAAAAATATTAAATTCGTGTTTATTGCACCACCTGAACTTAAAATTCCTGAATATTTAAAACATGATTTATTAGATGATAAAAACTTAGACTACAAAGAAGCAGAAACAATTGAAGAAGTTATTGAAGACTTAGATATTCTTTATATGACACGTGTTCAAAAAGAAAGATTCTTTAATGAACAAGACTATATTCGTTTAAAAGATACATATATTTTAGATTTAAAGAAATTAGAAAAATCAAAATCTGATTTAATCGTTATGCACCCATTACCTCGTGTTAATGAAATTGCTATTGAGGTTGATGATGATCCAAGAGCTAAGTATTTTGATCAAGTTCAAAACGGACGTTTTATGCGTATGGCACTTATTTTAAAAATGTTAGGATTGGAAAATGAGGTAGAAAAATAATGAAGATAGATAGTATTAAAAACGGGATTGTTTTAGATCATATTACTGCTGGTAAATCTTTAGAAGTTTATAAAGCACTAGGATTAGATAAATTAGATTGTAGCGTTGCTATTATTAAAAACGTTAAATCTAATAAAATGGGTAAAAAAGATATTTTAAAAATAGATGAAGAATTTGCATTAGATTTTGATGTTTTGGGATATTTAGATCCTAATATTACTGTTTGTATTATTAAAGATGGTAAACTTGTTGAAAAGAAAAAATTGCAACTTCCTCAAAAAATTATTAATGTAGAAAAATGTAAAAATCCTCGTTGTATTACATCTGTAGAACAAGGATTAGATCATGTTTTCTATTTAGCAAATAAAGATAAACGTATTTATCGTTGTCTTTATTGTGAAACAAAAGTTGAAAAAAAATAGAAGCTTTGCTTCTATTTCTATGCTGGAGTAGCTCCAACGGTAGAGCAACTGACTCGTAACCAGTAGGCTGTGGGTTCAAATCCCATCTCCAGCACCATTATTAAAATCAACAGTCGTTGATTTTTTTTATACTCACCTTATTATTACAAACATCAAATATAAACCTTTTCTTCCCATTTCATCATGACATCTTTTCCATGATGCGCTAATCCTATATAAATCACTTTTCCTTTTAAATCATAGTCATATTTTCTATCTTTGATTTGTTGAATAGCTTCATTTGATAATTTATCCAATGCTTTTTCAAAATCTTTTTTATCTTCTTTGAAATACTTAAATTCAATAATAAACGATGTTTTCTTTTCATCATGAGCCTGGATAATGAGATCACATCTTCCTTTACCTTCTTCTCGATTATAAATAACTTTATAGTTATCTGATAGACATAAACACATTCCTAACATCATCATATGATAACTGTTTTCATTATTTAAATCATGATAGCTTGGAATCATTAATACATTTTGATAATTTTTTAAAAAATCATTTTTGTTTTCAGCAATCAAATTGTCAACAATGCGATCATATTATCCATTGTTCATTCCTAGTTGATGTTCCGTTAATCTTATAAATTCTCTTCTTACCTCATAATTTGGTATCGCAATTCTAAACTTTTCTTTTTTTGGATCAATTGCTTTTACTACTGTTAAATATCCAGCACTTACAAACATCCTCTATAAGTTAGGTGTATTTGCCACTTCATAAAAGCTTGTTTGAAGGACAACTCTTGTTTCTAGATAGTTATTCTTTATAAGTTTTTCATATTGTTTTTTAAAGTCGTAGTCTGCTTTTTATATAGCTTGTTTAAGCATTGTATTAGCACTCGTATTGACCCAATAAGGAACAAGTACTTTTCTTCTTGCATAATTTAAAATAGACCATGGATTATAGATTTCTTTATCTCCCATTTTATAGCTATCATACATTTCTTTGACTTCTTCATCTAATTCTAAATCATAATATTCTAACAGTTCTTTGGTTTATTCTATACTGAATCCAAAATATTCACTATAATCATTATCAATTACTGTATACACATCTAAATTATTTAAATCACTGAAAATATTTTCTTTAGCCACTCTTTGAATTTCTGTAAGCATCGCATATTTTAAGCTGGTTGATGTTTTAAGAGAATTATGAAGCAATCCTGCAAGTCCACCTCTTACTTCATCATAGAACCCTCCTATATGTGCTTCTACAAATGGTGTATCATATTCATCTATAAATACCATAACTTCTTTTCCATAATAATCTTCCATTCTTTCCATCAAGAATGAAATTGCATCATCTATTCCCTTAAGATTTTCAAATACAAAATCATATTTATCCCATTGAATTTGTATTTGTGTTCTTATCGTCGAAACAACTGTTTCTTTATCTCTTTTGGCATCCGCAAAAGAGATAAAGATTGTTGGATATTGATTGATTTCAGCTACATAAGGTGTTTCCATGATTTTTGTACCTTTAAAGATTTCTTTAGAGTCTTTGGTAATATCAAAGAATTCTGCCATCATTGACATATTGATGGTTTTTCCAAATCTTCTAGGACGAGTAATCAATGTTACATCTGTTACTCTACCTAAGAACTCTTTGATCATCAAGGTCTTATCTACAAAATAATAATTTCCTTCTACAAGTCTTGAAAAACTTTTCGTTCCTATTGGTATTTTCTTCATTTCTATCACCCTTTCTTTACATATTATAAACTATTTTAGAGATGTTTACTGATGAATATAAATTCAATTTTTAATTTGATCTATATTGAATATTTCATAGTTATGATTTTTAGCTTATCTAAATCTAATGGAAAATGGTAGTTGATCAAATATATAGGAAAACTAGAGTAGAAAAATCACGATAACAATAAAAATAAAGGAGGAAAATCAAGACTGATCATCAGTCTAATTTTCCTCCTAAAAAACATTAGATATTTTAGAGGGGATATTGATTTCACATCAATATCCCCTTAATAATTTAAAGTAATTTTTCTAAAACACGCGATTATTTAGAGCGCTATATAATCAATGTTATCTATTATTACTCAACGATCACTTTTAGCAACTAAAATAACTATTTCCCATTTAAGACATCTTTAATTGCTTGTAGATTTTCTTTAACACTACCATCATTTGGAATCATATAATAAAGTTTGCTATCAGGCATGTAAGCTCCACCTGTTTGCATAACTCCTGTTCCGGTAAATTGTTTTTGTTTAAATGTCCATGAAGCATTATCATTTATTTGCATTTTGATTAAATCTGTTATATCACTCGATGCCATATTTGTTTCAAAACATCCTGATATAGCTTTTAAAACACTACTATAATTAGTAATAACTGCAGGTGACATCATTTTATTAAGCATAGCCATTAAAACATCTTGTTGATGTTTTACACGTACATTATCTCCATCAGCAAATGAATATCTTTCCCTTGAATAAGCTAATGCTTCTTTACCATTCATTTGTTGAAGACCTAATTTATAGGTATAACCACCCGCACTAAAATCTCGATCAACATTAACAGTAATACCACCCAATGCATCAACCATTGTGACCAATGATGTAAAGTTAACTCTTGCATAGTAGTTGATATCTGTCCCTAAAAACTGAGCCATTGTTTTAACCGTATTTTCAGGTCCATCAATACCTGAATGCGTTAACTTATCCTTTTTTTTCATATTCGCAAGAGTTACGTAGTAATCTCTTGGAATAGATGTTAATAAGATCTTCTTTGTATTTGGATTAACAGTAACGATCATATTAACATCTGATCTAGATACTGTTGTAATACTTCCATATGTATCAATACCACTGATATAAATAATAAATGGTGTATTTGTTACAGAAACTCTTGTTGAAAAGTCTTTGACTTTTGTTTCTATATCACTTGTCCATATTTCTTTAACTTCATTTTGAAAATCTGGATGATTTTCTTCAAACATACCATTATATGCTGTATTAATTAATATAGCATTAACGGTATTATTATAAAGATCATCCCCTAGTTTTGAATATGTCATAGCAACATCAAAATTCAAGCTTGATTCTTTCTTTTTAGCTTCAGCAATAACTTGATTCATATCTTTTTCTTTATCATATTGTAAACAATATTCAATCGATTCATTTTGTAATTCAGATAAACTATTTATCTTACTACTTTTTAAAACAACAATTGCATAATGTGCAGATTTCGTATTAGAATTCGTAATATCATCTAATGTTGAATAACCTTTATTGATCATTACTGATCCAAAGATCATTAAAACACTTAATAATAAACTTATTACTTTACCAACAATCTCTCTTGGTTTTGTTTTATGATGATGTTCTTTTTTATTAGGTTTCATTAATGCATAATTAATAAAACCTAATAAAACAAATATCATCCCAACCATAACAGCATATGTTGTTGGTAAAATATTAAGCTTAAAAATAAAAAATAATAATACTACTGTTGTAATGACCTGTATTCCTAATATTACAGGCCAAGATATAATTTTCTTTATATTTTCCATAATTCATTTCCCTTTTATTTCTATGATAGTATCATTATACACATAAATAATTAAAAATTAAACCTTTTTTCTACTCATATATTTTAATTCAGCTAAACAAATAGGCTATTCGAAGTACCTGCTGACCATTGAAATTTTAATCAATAATCAATTACTATTTTTTTATTTGAGGGTACGTAATATTTTCCAACAATATTGCCTCTTGCTTCAATAATATTATTATATTTCCATAATCTTTCATCTTCTATTAATTGGAATTCAAATTGCTGTTTCTCTTCATTAAGAATTATTTCATTTACAATAAAATGACACTCATATATTTTTCTTTTATTTATAAAATAATAACCTTGACAATAGTTGTGATTTATTCTCACTCTTGAAATTTCTAATAAGAGTTCTTTTTCTTTTACTTCTTCTTTGTCATCACTAATTGTTCCACAAATTTTTATTTTTGAAGGAAATTGATTTTTTTGTAAAAACTCGGCTATAAATTCTTTATTTGATACTATATGTTTTGAACATTTATCTTCTTTAAATTTTATTAAAAGCTCTTCATTTTTTAAATTATTAATAATTACTTTTTCATCGTCATTTAAATTATTAGAAATAAGTTTTTGTTGTAATTCAATGTAACCTATACAATCATCAATATTGATTCTTTTCGTAAAATCATCATAGGTTGCTTCATGAATTAATTTATTTATTGGGATAAATGTTTCAACAGAATATTTTTTTCATCAAGTAACAACTGTTTTGAATCTTCTCCATATTTATAAGGTCCATAAAAGCCAAACGGTTCTTCTTTCAAAATCATCCAAATTACCTTAGCAAATAAGTAAACATCCGAAGCTTTAAAATCAATATAACTAAATGCTCCCAAATTACTAAATTCTGGTGGCGCGATTTTACCCGGACCTATTCTTTCATTTAAATCTGTCAAATTATCAATATCGTTATCACAAAATATTAATCCAAAATCTGTTAAATATACTCTGTTATTTAAAATAAGAATATTATCTGGTTTAATATCTCTATGTTCCATATCTCGGTAATGCAATTGTTTTATAACTAAAGCAATTTTCATTATATCATCTAACTTCTCATTGAGTTTTTTTCTAGTATTAACCTTATACTCCCTGGCCTTTTTCATTAAATACCAAGAATTATCCATTGAAGATAAATTACAATCCTCAATTAACATAATCCCCTCAATGTCAGTAAGCTTATTTACATATTCTATTTCCTTTTTAAAACGTTCAAATCTCTTATTACACTTTTTTAGATTTCTTTTATCTGCAGAAAAAAACTTTGCAACAAAATCCAATTTTGGATGTCCTATTATATCTACATCATATACTTTTCCATTGCCACCCGAACCTATTTCTTTCTTTATAACAAATTTGTATCTTGCTCCCTCATAAATTTTATTTTTTTTATTCATTTTCGGCAGCCATCCTTTGTTGTAAAGATTCTTCATCATAAGATTTACCTAATTCATGGAATATATCTGCTGTTATTGGATAATCAATTTCTAATGCTTTAGAAAATTTATAATATTTATTTGCTATTTCTTTTTCAGATTTTCCAGCATCAGGTGAATATACTCCTCTTTTATTAGACTCTTCAATAATAAATGACTTATTCAAATCATTACTATTATATTTTTCAATAATTTTTCTTACACTTTCATGTGGTGGATATCCATCGTTACCCACTGGAGCGTTTGCAAATAATGAACCTACTAGTCTCTCATAAAGATATTCCTGATTTTGATCTTTTAATAAATGTTTAAAATCCTCTAACCACTTACAAAGCTCTTCATAATCAACATTACCATTTTTTTCTGAAGGACAAAATTTCATTTTATAAAAACAACTAGTTAAACTACTTCGTATATTTTCATCAATATCCATTTTTTTATTTCCATCTTTATCTTTGAAAATACAACAAATTAAATCAGCATAAAAAATAGGATTTCTTTTTATTTCTCTTTGAATACATTTCATTGTATCCCAGTCTAAAATACCACTGAATATCCATTCTATTTTTGCAATTTCACTACATTTTTCATCGTCATTAATAAATTCTTTTTGTAATATTTCTAACAATTCTTGCAACGGATAATCCATAACAGAGTAATGACCTTCATATTTCAAATTGGAAATTTTGATGAAATAATCATATAGTTCTTGTAAAGAAAAGTGATCCTTCATATCATCTAAAAATAAAATATAGTTTTCCTTATTTGAATGCTTTAGACATTCAGCTAATGCTTTTTCAATTACCTCTTTACTAGCATTTTCAAATATAAAGAAACATCTTTCTCTTTTCCAAAAAATACTCTTTACCTGTTCATCTTCCGTAAAAATGTAAGCATCCTCATTCCCATTTACTCTTTGTAATGAAAATATATCGGCTATTAATTCTGCATTATCTGTCATTTCTTTTAAATCATTAATAACACTTCTTAAGTCGATTACTTTGTTACGGTAAAAAGTTTCTATAAATGACCTAGTTTGCTTTCCTTGAGAATCTTTGCTTATTAAAAAATTCAAAATTTCTTTATTATATTTACATTTACAATAATACTGTGCCAAAACTGTTCCAATATAATAGTCATCATCACCTACTAAGATATCTATTAAATCCTCAATTGAATAATCTTTTTCGATAAATTCATTTATTTTATCATCAATCAATTGATTTTTTAATTGTTGATTTTTATTTCTATAATCATCACCTTTATATGGAATTGGATGCAAAAGAGGCATATTATGCTTTATAAATAAATATCTATAATCAAAAATAGGATTATTAAAAGAAATAGCACTTATTGTATTTTCATAAATCATAAGTTTATCTTCTTCCATTGCCCAATCGCTCTGATTATAAAATCTATGTCTATAAACAATATAACGTATTTTTGTTTTCAAATACTCTTTATCATTGTCACACATTGATTGTGTCTTCTTAATCAATTTATTAAAAAAATCTTTTTGAAGATCAATTGAATATCTATCTAGATGCTCAATCAGAGTTTTCCAACGTTTTTTATCCATACCAGCATATTGCGTACATAAATTTAAGTATTCAATATATACATTATCTAAATCACCGTAAGTAATTTCTTCAGATTCATCAACAATTCTATATTTAGGTTGCAATAAAGAAGACGCCATAGCATGCGACTCAGGTAACTGACTTGCTAAAACATTCCATGCTGTCTTATATTTTTCAATTAAACTTTGAGCTTGTTTAATTTTTTCATTTGAATTTAAGGAGCATGAATTAAACCATGGACAAAAAATGACTTCTAATGTATTTTTAGGACTATTTCCCATTTTGTAATCTATTTCAAATTCATTCATTCTAAAAAAACAATTTATTGTTCGAGAAACATATTTTCTTATATGAACTAACTGTTCTAAACCAAATATGATATTTACATAGTAATTATTACTTTTAAATATATCTCCTGAATTCTTTTCAAATAATTCTTTTAATCCTGTTGATTTAATAAATTCAGATTCTATTCTGTCCAAGCATGAATTTGGTGATGCCTCACATAGTGGTATAAAATATTGAGAAATGCATGCCCATTGTTCTATTCCTCTTATGTTTTCTAATATTGCTTTAACTATATTATCAACTTGATATTGATAATTTTGATTATTCTTATAAATTACTTTCATAATCAATGTTCGCAACATTCCATCTTTTAATACTTTTGAATATTTAGGCTTTTCTTTTATAACATTCACTAAATAATGCTCATTAAAATCTTTCTTAAAAATTGGCTCCAATTCTTCAAAAACCTCTTTTAACAAAGAAATATATTGTTTCCAAGTTTCAGGAAAAATCAATGCATCCAATTCCATCCATGCATCTTCAATTGAGGAAATCATATAACGTATTGATCCATGGTTATCAATTTTAATAACAAATGGTTTTTCAACTGTTGAATAAGAATTAAGTTCTTGAATAACATCGTCGTACTCTTTTTCCGCAAGTTTAGAAATAATTTCTTTATCTCCTTCACATTCCGTCCATGATCCACATAGTAAAGCCGCAATTACTGCTTTCGATCTATTTTCCACCCATTGCGGCTTAAAATTACTGACACGATTAAATAAATGTTTTCTCATAAATGCATAGATGCCACTTGTATTATTTACAAGATTTCTAGCATCTTCGTGATCTAATCCTATTTTTTCTAAAGCGCTAAGTAAGTTATGAATGGTTCTTTTTCTAAGATGTAATTCATTAGTTTCATAGAAAATATCTCCTTCATTATAAATGAAGATATTTGTATTATCTTTTTTCACTAGTATTTCTTCACTATTAAAATAAGGTACAAGGATTGCATTTCTTATATCATCCTCAATAAGACTTAACCAAGATTTTTCGTCTTTCACAATTAAAATTATTCTATCTTTAGAAAATCTTTTTAAATAATTTAAAATGCGATACAAACTTTCCTCTTTTGATTTTCCAACTATGATAATTTTTTCATTATCTAATTGATCTTCAAAATCCATTTCAAATTGTTCATCATCAATTTCAAAAAAATCTAAACTTAATTTTTCAAAAGAACTACTTTTTTTAATATCAGATTCAATATCTTCTATTGATAAAACATGTATATTATCTTTACCAAGTTTTTTTACTTCAATTTCAATTGCATCTAATTGTTTTTTTAGAGAAAAATAGTTTTGTTCTGATTGTTTTCTCCAAATTTCTAAATAAGATTCCAAGGCTTTATCAGTATCATATTGTTTTAATTCATCTAATATAATTTGAATGAAATGGTAACTATATTCATGTGCATTTCTTTCCGATACTCCGTATTCAATAAATAATTCAACAATTTCATTTTCTAAATAAGAAATTAATTCATATCCTCTTTTGTCATAGCTTTTTTCAGCTATATTTTGCATATTATCTTTAGAAAATATAACTAGTAAATCATTTTTAAACCCATCTTGATCATCAAGATTTTTAACTACTTGTTCTCCAGTTTCTAAAAATAAATTTTTCCATTTTTTTTCATTTACCCTATTATTAATAAACTGTATTATAAAGTCTAAAGTTTTGCCTATAATAGCACCTTTAATATCTAAACTATTAGCTGCTTTTCCTATTAGACTCGTTTCATTTGAATATTTCATAGATAAGTATCCTTTCTTGTATTTTTTAACGAATTCCTCATGACATCTATTATATATTAATAATAAGATTATTTCTTGTAAAACAAACTATCAATCCTACTAATTTTAAAATTATTGATTATGTTTTATGAAATGCATGAAATTATTCACTATTTAAAATATCATAAGTTAATTTTGAAAGAATTTGTTCTCCCCACTCTTCCTTTTGTAAAGAATTAAAATATAATTGATTTTTAACCTCATTCATATCAAAAAACCAGTCCGGATAAGTATCTAATAAAGATTGACAATATTCATCTGTAAAAATATACTTGCTTCTTAAAAGCTTTGATACATAATCATTATGTAAATTATACAATTCTTCTATATGCAGTATTTTTGAACTATTTTGTACTTTTTGTTTTAAATCTTCTTCTACATTCCTTGATTTAATTTTTATATTAAAATCATTAGATAACCCTAAATAACATAACTGCTCATCTGTTTCAATTTCAAAAAAAATATCATATCCATATTCCTCTTCAAAGGGATATAATAAACTCTTATTATCAAAAGTATCTTCCGCATTTTTAGCGTTATTGCACACAGGACAACATGGAATAAGATTATACATTGATAGGGCTAAATATGGATATTTAGATTTAGGATAGTAATGATCATATTGTGGTCGTGTTCCCTTCTTGGGTGTTGTATAAATAAAACTTCTATTACAATAAGGACATATTTCAACACCTATTTTCTTACCCCAAGTCCTTCCAAACTCTCTATTCGTAAAATTATTATATATACTTTCAAATTTTTCATGTAATTTTTTATCATCTTTGTTTTTTTCTAAAACACCTATTTCTTTTATAACTTTTTCTAGAACTTTACGATCTCCAGTAATCACTTCTATTACTTTATTTTCACATATCTTATCACCCTCATAAAAGTAATCGATTATTTTATTTCTGTTTTTAATATTATATGTATCTTTCTCATCCTTCTTTATTTTTTCTAATAGATCTAAATAAGATTTTTTTACATCATCATAAAATTCATTTTTATTTTTATCGCATATCTTTGATATTTTAATCATTTTTCTTCACAACCTTTTAAACATTATTGTTTCTTTAGTTCATTTATTTTGTTTTCGATTTCTCTTTTTTGTTTTTCTAAAAAACGAATCATTTCTTCATTTTGACTAGAATCTAATTTATTTTTTTTAGGTTCATTAATTAATTTTCTTAAATGATTTTGAATAATAGGCTCACCAATGAGATCAATCAAACGATTAATGTTTTCTTTATCATCAAACTTTCCAGTTTTAATTTCTTTAGCTATATTATTTATAAAAGTCCTTGAGTACTCACCAAAAGTATTTCCATTTTCTAAAAAAAAGCATCTTTATACAAATTAAAAATATTACATCCAAATGTTTGCTTAACCTCTTTTTTCATTATTATTCCTGTATGATCCTTCTTTAAAAAAATACAATTTTGTGTAGGCATATCTGATAAAACAATTGGTGAATGCGTTGAAAAAACAATTTGGAATACGTTATCTGGAAAGCATTCATTTAATTCATTTATTAATGTCGTTATTATTTTTTGCTGCCAAGCCGGATGTAGATAAAGATCTATCTCGTCAATCAATAATAAAATATTTTTTCTTAACTTATAATCTTTATCTTTAAAATAATCTTTAATTTTTGATAAAAAATATATACATGACATGAAATTAAGGATTGCTCTTTCACCAGATGAAGTATACTCATCTAATATATGAATATATTTTAATACGAAGGAAGTTTTATTATAAACAAATTCTTCGATTGTATCCCAAAAGTAGTTTATACTTTTTGTATAATAGTTACCATTTATTTCAAAGTTTTTTCTTTTTATTTTGTCTATCTCTTTTATTGCATTTTTAAAATATTCTTTTTCTTTATTATCTTTACTATCTGTAAATGTATGTTCTTTAATAAATCCTTCGCATTTTTCATACAAGTCTTCAATTTTAACGCACTTCTCAATATATTCATTAAAATCAGGATAACAGTAAATTAATTCTCCCGCTAGATTCATAATTAAAGAAAATGTTATATCATTATTTGAATTTATATTTGTATGTAGTTTTATAAATTTCTTTTCAAATTCTTTCACACCATTCTCATGATACTTCTTAGTATAATAGTTTAAATCATTTAAATCACTACTAATAAAATCATCAATCTTATCTATTTTGAATTGAATATTTGAAATATCTTTACCAATAAATTTATCTTTTAAACCTTTTACATACACTAAAAAATCCATATCAATCAAACTTCGAAAACGATTACCCATAAAATTAGGAAATATACTTTGCATAACATCAAACTTTGTATTATTCACCCCACGTTGGTCATTCAATGAACCTTTATAAGAAAAAAAATCTTTTTCAAAAATTTCAAATGTTTTACTTGATAAATTAATATAGTCAATTTCTCCTAACTTTAGATAATAATTTTCTCCAGAAAAATTACTATTTGTAAGGTAAACTTTGGATAGTTGATCTAGATTGACATCTATTTTAGAACTTGAATAGTTTATTAAATAATCTGTCACCTCTCCTTCAACTTTTATTTTCTGATTTGTTGAATTAAAAATAACAAAATCATCATCATAAAAAACAGCGATAAATTCTTTTTTTACTTTTGATTTTTGTGATTTTAATTTAATATCAGATATGCTCCCTAGTTTATTTAATAATGTAGTTTTCCCTGTCCCATTTTCACCAACTACACCACTAATATTTAATATTTTGTCTATTTTAAAAATATTAGGTATATTTTCCTTTTCAATAAACAACTCATTGTTTAAATTATCAAAATGAATATCATATTCAGGTGTAAAACAAAATTCTTGTTGTAATGTATCAATTGGATTATCACCAATCCAGATATATAATAATTCCATAAAATCCTCCCTATTTCTAATATAGTTTTATAATTTTGTAACCGATTACATTATAACATAAAAAGAAAGAGCAACACTCTAGTGCTACTCTTCATAACAAATTATTTCCTTTTAGCATTATTCAAGGAAGAACAAACTTTTAATCTCTTCTAAATAAATCTCTTGTATATACTTTATCTTCTACATCATCTAGACAACTATCATAGCGGTTCGCTATGATTGCTTGACTTGTTTCTTTAAATTTATTTAAGTCATTGACTACTTCACTTCCAAAGAATGTTGTTCCATCTTCTAATGTTGGTTCATAGACAATAACCTTAGCTCCTTTAGCTTTGATTCTTTTCATGACTCCTTGGATGGATGACTGTCTGAAGTTATCACTGTTTGATTTCATTGTTAATCTATATACTCCAACAATTACTTCATTTTCTTTTTCCTTATTGAAAGTGTTATTATCATCATATCCATAATAGTTTGCTTTTTCTAATACCTGATCTGCAATAAAGTCTTTTCTTGTTCTGTTACTTTCTACTATTGCTTCTATTAAGTTTTGTGGAACATCTGCATAGTTAGCTAATAGTTGTTTAGTATCTTTTGGTAAGCAGTATCCTCCATATCCAAAGGATGGATTGTTATAATGTGATCCAATTCTTGGATCCAGACATACACCATTGATGATTTGTTGTGTATCCAATCCTTTTAATTCTGCATAGGTATCTAATTCATTGAAATAAGATACTCTAAGTGCTAGATATGTATTAGCGAACAGTTTGACTGCTTCTGCTTCTGTAAATCCCATAAACAATGTATCGATATCTTCTTTGATGCTCCTTCTTGTAGGAGTGATGCAAATGTATGTGCTGCTTCTACAAGTCTTTCATCATTCATATCTGTTCCTACAATGATTCTTGAAGGATATAGATTATCATACAATGCCTTTGATTCTCTTAAGAATTCAGGAGAGAAAATGATATTCTTGCTTCCTGTTTTTTCCCTGATGCTTTGTGTATATCCTACAGGTATTGTACTTTTAATGACCATAATGGCATTTGGATTGATTTCCATTACCTGTTCTATTACATTTTCTACTGCACTTGTATCAAAGGAATTCTTCTTTGAATCATAATTTGTTGGTGCAGCAATGATAACAAAAACAGCATCCTTATATGCATCTTCTGCATTTAAGGTTGCTGTTAGATTTAATTCTTTTTCTTTTAAATATTTTTCGATATATTCATCTTGAATAGGACTAATACGATTATTAATCTTATTCACCTTATCTTCTATGATATCCACAGCCATCACTTCGTGATGCTGTGCTAATAATGTAGCGATACTCAATCCTACATATCCTGTTCCTGAAACTGCAAGTTTCATTTTCTATTCATCTAGCATACTGTAATTGACTTATCTATGCAATAAGCTACAATATACATTCCTTTCTATCAACCTTTTGATCCGTGATTGATTACGGTTTCATTAATTTGACATATTAAAACATATAAATACGAGTTTCTAAATAAAGTAAACGAACGCGACAAAGCGACGATTCGTTTAACTCTTTATCCTTTGTTTTTTATACCATGTGTTGTATTTTCATCGTAATGGTAAGTATCTACCATATGTTGAACATCTTTTCTAATATCACTATCTTCATCAAAAGCACTTTGACGTAAATCTTCTAATTGATCAAAGAAATCATCAGGTAATTGAATTGGTTGTCCAATATGAATCATCTTATTAGGCGTTGTTTTCATTCCTTCTTCTTTCATCAACATTTCTTCATAAAGTTTTTCACCAGGTCTTAACCCAATGAATTCAATTTTAATATCAACATCTGGTTCTAAACCAGAAAGTTTAATTAAGTTTCTAGCCATATCTAAAATCTTAACCGGTTTTCCCATATCTAAAACAAAGATTTCTCCTCCTTTAGCATAGGCACCTGCTTGTAAGACAAGAGAGACAGCTTCAGGTATTGTCATAAAGTATCTGATGATATCTGGATGTGTAATGGTAATTGGTCCACCTTCTTTAATTTGTTTTTTAAATAAAGGAATAACGGATCCATTAGAACCTAATACGTTTCCAAAACGTACAGCAACAAATTCTGTTTTTGAAATCTTGTTATAAGATTGTACAACCATTTCACATAATCGTTTTGAAGCACCCATAATATTTGTCGGATTAACTGCTTTATCTGTAGATATCAAGATAAATTTCTTAACACCATATGTATGACTTGCTTTTACGACATTGTATGTACCAAAAACATTGTTTTTAATCGCTTCATGTGGCGCATCTTCCATTAATGGTACGTGCTTATGAGCTGCTGCATGATAAACAATATCTGGATGGTAATAAGCAAATAAATCATTGATTTTAACAGCATCTCTTACGGAAGCAATCATGGTTTCAAGATTTAAGTTTGGATATTTATGTTGTAATTCTAATTGAATGTTATAAGCATTATTTTCATAAATATCTACAATAATCAATTGTTTTGGATTACTTGCAGCAATTTGTCGACAAAGTTCAGATCCAATAGATCCTCCTCCACCAGTAACCATAACTACTTTATCTTTTACATAACCCATAATTTCTTTTAAGTTTACTTGGACAGGATCTCTTCCAAGTAAATCTTGAACTTCAACATCTTTTAGTTTTTCTAAAGTAATTTCATCGTTCAAGAATTGATACATACCAGGTAATTTTTTTATTTTACATTTGGTTTCTTTACAAATATTTAAAATCTTAGATGTTTCTTTATCATCTATTGATGGTAAAGCTACATAGATTTCATCAATTTTATATTTTTCAACTTGTGTAAGGATTTCATTTCTTCCCCCTACAATAGGAACATTGTGAATGCATCTATTGTGTTTTGTTGCATCATCATCAATGAAACAAACAACTTTTTTATGAAGTTTTGTCGAAACAAGTGTTTCTCTTAAAATCTTTTCACCTGCTGAACCAGCACCAACAATCATGACTTTGCTTTCATTATCATCACTTCTACCAAACAAGTAATGTCTTGAAGCATAAAGACGAACAAACCGATAACCAAATCGGCTTCCACCTATGAAAACAAGTAATAATAATAAATATAAAAATATTGTACTTATCGGCGGATGGACTGGAATGAGTAAACATAAAATACAGTATAAAATTGAACTGCACATTGAAGCAATAATAACATTTAATAATTCATTAATGGAAGCATAGCTCCATAAACTATCATAAAGCTTCATTATAATAAAGAAGAATAGACTTCCTATGAGTAAAATAGGTATAAAAAAATAAGTATATTTTAAAAAGCTTAATTCCATAGAACCGTCATATGCAATAAATGCTGATAAGAAGAAAGATAAAATAATACTTATTATATCTACTACTATCAAACATAGTCTTCTAAATAATAATTGACTCTTATTTTTGTACATATTTGTACCCCCCCCCCCCTCAATTTTTAAAGTTAATACGACGTATTTTGGAGTTCATCTATAATCAAACGTATTATACCGTGATTTTTTAAATTATCAATAAATAATTACTGAACGGTCGATTTTTATAACCAAACGATCAAATTTATGACTTTTCCTTTCCATATATAATAAGACTTCTATAAAAAAATCTAATTCTGTTGATTTTTAAAGGCTTTTGTTAGATAATGAGCCTCGACGTAGTATCTATAATTGTTTATAAAAATATGTATTAAAGGAGATTAAGTAATGGATAATCAAGAAATCCAAAATGAAGAGATTGAAATTAATTTAGCTGAATTGTTTCAAGTATTAAAAGAACATTTACATATCATTATTATTTCAACACTAATTTGTGCGATTTTAGTGGGAGCTTTTACTATTTTCTTTGTTAAAAAACAATATGCTTCTACAGCTAGAATCTTCCCAAAACCAGAAGTTAACGAGGGTGTTGTTGATTACTCACAAATTAACTCAAATAATTCGATGACTAAAAACTATGTAGCTTTACTTGGAGGAAACAATATTCAAAGTAAAGTTGCTAAAGAATTAAACGTTGATACAAATGTTGTTTCTTCTGCTTTATCTATTTCAAATGAAACAGATACCCAAATTATTTCTATTTCAGCAACAACAACTGATCCACAACTCAGTAAAAAAATTGTTGATACAACGGTTAATGTCTTCACAAATGAAGTAAAAGAAACTTTAAATATCAACAATATTACAACAGTTGATGATGCAAAACTTCAAACATCACCTGTTTCACCAAGTGTTCCTAAAAATATAGTTATTGGTGGTTTAGTAGGTGCTATTTTAAGTATTGGTATTATCTTTATTAGATTTATGTTAGATAATCGTTTACATACTAAAGAAGACGTTGAAAAATATTTAGAAATTCCAAATCTTGGCGTTATTCCTTATTTTGAGGATTAGTTATGGCTTTTATTGATATACATGGTCATTATGCATGGGATATAGATGATGGAATGCCATCACTTGAAGATGCTAAAAAGGCTTTAGAAAAAGCTAAAAATAATCGTATTTCTACGATTGTCGCAACACCTCATGTTGTTTCTGGAAAACATACTTTAAAAGATTTAGAAATTATTAAAGATAGAATTCATGATTTAAAAGAGCTTGCTAAAGTTTACAATATTGAAGTTTTAGAAGGGTGTGAACTCTTTTTAAATCATGATTATCTAGAAGCACTTGAACAAAACATCTTTATACCTATTGAAAATACCCATTATTTACTTGTAGAATTTGATGTTAGAAAAGAATTAGGAAATGAAAATGAAGTAGAAGATCGTCTTTATGAAATTCAATATAAAGGATATACTCCCGTTATTGCTCATGTTGAAAGATACTTTAAAGATTCTTTAGATATCGAAAGAATTCAAGATTTTATAGATAATGGTTATCTTATTCAAGTTAATGCAACAAGCTTTTTGGGATATCATGGTAAACATGCTCAAAAGTTTGCTTATCAATTATTAAATCAAGGATTACTTCATGTAATTGCAACGGATACTCATCGTTGTGACGGACATCGTTCTCCTTGTTTACAAGAAGTCTTTGATTTACTTGTAAAGAAATATAGTTATGAAGATATTCATACATTAATGTATGAAAATCCTCTACATATCATCAACAATGAAGAAGTTGATCCTATTGAAGGAAAAACATCCTTCTTTAAAAAAATATTTAAAAGGAGATAATTATGGCAAAAAAAACGAGTAAAAGAAAAACATTAAATATTTTAGATAAAAATAAAAAACATAGCCAATTTGATTATACTGAAATCTTTCGTCATATTCGTACAAACATTGAATTTTCTACAGTAGACAAAGACATTAAATCAATTTGTATTACTTCATCACAAGCTGGTGAATCAAAAACAACACTATCTATTAACCTTGCTTATATTTTTGCAACAAAATATAATAGAGTTTTATTAATTGATTGTGATTTAAGAAAAAATACTTTACATAAATATATGGGATTATCAAACAAACATGGTTTAACAGATGCTTTACTTGAATATCGTCAAACTAAAAAATTAAATGTTGAATACTTCCAAAGTGTAAATGATCCTTCTTTTGCAGGTACTATGGCTGTTTTAACAAGTGGGATTCATATTCCTAATCCTTCTGAATTATTAGGATCACATGTATTTAAAGATTATATTAATGAATTAAAGAAATCCTTTGATTTCATTATTATTGACTGTGCTCCTGTTGGAATGATATCTGATGCCATTCCTGTAGGAAATGCCGTTGACGGGACTATTTTTGCTATTTCTTCACAAGATACTAATAAAAAAGATGCTGCAAATTGTGTAAAACTACTTCAAAGAAATAATGTAAATGTTTTAGGAAGTGTTTTAACAAAAGCAAAATCTCTATCTGGTAGTCATTACTACTATTACTAATATGAAAAAAGTTACTTTTTCTATTACTGTTGTTGTTTTACTTGCTATGATTGTTGGTTTAATTGGTTATGACCGTTTTTCAACAAGTCAAAACGCTAAAAAATACCAATCAGAAGAAAAAACAACAACTACAACAAAAGAAGAAACAACAAAAACAAAAACAAAAAAGAAAAAAAATAGTCAACGTATTTATTGTATTGGTGATAGCTTTACCTTGGGAAGTGAATTTGCTAGTTACCCACTTAATTTAGAATCACTTACAAATAGTGAAATTATTAAATTCGGTGGAAACCAAGATACAACTTTTGATTTATCTATTCGTGTAGGAAGAACAAAGATTTTCGCTAATAATATCACCATCCCTGGTGATAAAGAAGCTGTAGACCTTACTTTCTATAATGAAAAAGGTGAACAAGTAGAAGCTTTAAAAAATAGTGGATCAAACTTCGATGAAGTTACCATTCAAGGTATTAAAGGAACTTTAGCTTACGATTCATCTCGTAATATTCATACATTTACAAGAGACAAATCTGGAAAAGCTGTTACCCTAACAGCTCCTACACAAATCGAAGCAACACTTCCTGAATTCAACGAAAATGATATCGTTATTATCTTTTCTGGAAACTATGATAAACAAAACAACCAAGATGTTTATCGTACAATCACTTATCAAAGAGCTATTTTAAACCAAATTAAAACACAAAAATATATTGTTGTATCAATGACATCAAAAAGACAAAACAACCTTGTAAGAGACGATAATAACATCTTAAAAGAAGAACATAAAGATCACTTCTTAGACTTTAGAACTTATCTTCTTACAAATGGCTTAAAAGATGCAAATATTACAGCTACTGAACAAGATCAAAAAGATCTTACAAATAGCTATATCCCATCAAGTCTTCTAAAAGAAGACAAATTCGCAGGTAATGATACATTCAATCAATTACTTGCAAACCAAGTCTATCAAAAATTACAAGAACTACACTATATCAAATAGAAAATACCTCCACTGGAGGTATTTTTATATAAAATAAAAGCTCTAGTCTCCCTGAACCCTTATAACGAGAGGTTACTACTAAAGCTTAGTTAACAACTTGTGTACTAATTAAGTACACTTTTATATTATGCTCATTCTTATAGCTCGATATTATCAAAGAAATAATTCTTCATATATTCATCTTTTATTCCAACAAATCTTGGACAATCTGTCCAATGATTTTTAGTTTACAATAATATATAATTTAACTAATTAAAATTATATTAAACATAAGGAAATGAATAATTTATGAAATTAGTACCTATAGGAATTGAAAACTTTAAAGAAATGATTGATAAAAATGCTTATTATGTAAATAAAACAAATCTTATTGAAAATGTATTAAACGAACAGAGTGTCTTTTTTACAAGACCTCGAAGATTTGGGAAAACATTAAATATGTCAATGCTTTATTATTTCTTTTCTATCAAGGAAAAAGAAAATGCATATCTTTTTAACGGATTAAACATTTCTAAAAATAAAGAAGCTATAAAACATCAAAATAAGTACCCAGTTATATTCATTTTTTTAAAAGATATGAAAAATAGTTCCTATGAAAAACAAATGAATCGCTTTAAAGAAGTTATTTGTTTGTGTGCAAAAAGTCATCTTGAATCACTTAATAGTGAGAGATTATTAGCTTCTGAAAAGAAACTTTTTCAAAAATATGTAAATAATGAATTAGAAAGAGAAATCTTTAATATTTCATATTTTCCTTATAAACATTATCATCAAAAAGTCATCATTCTTATTGATGAATATGATGTACCTTTACAATCTGCTTATCAATATAACTACTATGATGAAATGGTAGAATTTCTAAAAAATGTCTTTTCTTCAGCACTTAAAACCAATGAGTCCTTAGAAAAAGGTATTATGACGGGTTGTCTTCGTATTTCTAAAGAAAGTATCTTTACTGGTTTAAATAATTTTACTTCTTATTCTATTTTAAATAACATCGGTAATGAGTATTTTGGCTTTACAGAAAAAGAAATCTTACAATTATTAAAAGATTATAATCTAACAGATTATGTAGATGAAGTTAAAGAATGGTATGATGGTTATTTATTTGGAAACATCGAAATCTATAATCCTTGGAGTACACTTATGTATGTTGATTGTAAATTAAATAGCTCAGATAACAAACCTATTTCCTTCTGGGCAAATACCAGTGGAAATGATCTTGTTGTCAACTATATTCAAAATGGCAGTGATGAACTTCATGAAGAATTTGAACAACTCATTCAAGGAAAGTCTTTAACGAAATATATCAAACCTGAACTTACTTATCGAGAAATGGATAATATTAATAATATCTATAGTTTTCTTTTACTTACAGGATATTTAAAGATAAAAGAAGATTTAGGAGAAAATAAGTATAAACTGATTATTCCCAATAAAGAAGTCTATGAAATCTATAAACAAACATTCATGTCTTATTTTGAAGACTATACTTTTGTAAGAAAAGAAGATCTTTATCAAAGTCTTGTTAAAGGAGACGTTGATCATGCAAATGAAATACTAGGAGATATCTTATCTAGAAGTATTAATTACTTTGATAATGAAGAATCTTTTTATCATGGTTTTCTATTAGGACTCTTTAGTGGTAAAAAGATCAAATCAAATCGAGAAGCGGTGCATGGAAGATTTGATCTATGTATCTTTCCTAAACAAATCTTTCAGACAGCACTCATCTTAGAATGTAAACATTCTAAGATTGTTAAGGATTTAATTAAGGATTCCAGTGAAGAAGCCCAACAAATCATTGATAATAAATATGAAGAAGAAATCATCAATGAGGGATATCTTCATGTAAAAGGATATGGCATATCCTTTTATAAGAAATATTGTTATATTGTAAAAGTGCAAGCTTAAGCCTGCACTTTTATTTATTATGTAAAGATATTTCATTAATTACCTGCTTATATGTTTTTCCTTGTCGATCAACAAATAAAACAGAACCATCATCTAATAGCTTTTGAAAACAAACTTCTCCATAATCACCATATTCTACCCATTGATCTTTTAAATAAGAAATACTATTAGCGTATTCTAAAACCTTATGAAACTGATTTGTTTGATATAAATTATAATAAATCAACATAAATGTTTTCAGTCCAATAGCAAGTTTAGATATTTTATACTCTTTATGAGTAATTTGTTTCATTGATTGAAAATCTTCATTATTAACATTCAATCCTATTCCTACAATGACTCCTTTTAAATCAGGATCTAAGATCGTTTCTACTAAAATACCACAAATCTTTTTTCCATCGACATAAATGTCATTCGGCCATTTAATCGTTGCTTTAATACGATAACGATCAAGTAAACCAACAACACTACATGTTGCTAATTGTGTCATTTTCCAAGCATCTTCTATTTTATGAAAATCTTTAAATAAAAAACTCATAATCAAATTCTCATTTGCATGACTTTCCCAAACATGACCATTTCTACCTCTACCTTTTGTTTGATATTTAGCAGTGACACATGTTTGCATAGGTAAATTTTGATATTCTCTTTTTAAATAATCATTTGTTGAATCAACTTCTTCTAGCTCTATCAGTTTCATAGTTTCACCTCTTTATCATGATAAAATAAAAAAAATTGCAATTCAAGATTATTGAATTGCAAATGTAAGTTCAGCTTTGCAAACAACTTTACCATTTACTTTTGCAATAGCTTCACCAATTCCTACGGGTCCTTTTTGTTTAGTAAGAACACATTCCATTTCTAAAACATCCCCTGGTGTTACTTGCCCTTTAAAACGACAATTTTTAATACCACCAAAAAAAGCAATTTTTCCTTTATTTTCTTCTTTTGATAAAATAGCAATACATCCTACTTGTGCCAAAGCTTCGACAATCAAAACTCCTGGCATGACATGATGACTTGGAAAATGTCCACAAAAATGCATTTCATTAACGCTGACACATTTGATTCCTTTAGCATACTCACCTGGTTTATAATCTGTAATTCGATCTACTAAAGCAAAAGGATAACGATGAGGATTGATTTCTTGTATTTGATTACTATTAAGTTCCATTACTCTTCTCCATATTTCTTAAAAATAATTGAGGCATTATGCCCTCCAAAACCTAATGAATTTGACATTACATAATTTAATACTTGTTTTCTTCCATGATTTGCAACAATATCTAAATCGCATTCTTCATCAAAATTTTGATAATTAATAGTTGCTGGAATAAAGTTATCTTCTAATGCTTTAACACATAAAACACCTTCAATTCCACCAGCAGCTCCTAAACAATGACCTGTATTTCCTTTTGTTGAAGATACAGCTACTTTATGAGCATGATTTTTAAAAGCTTTTTTGATTGCAGCCGTTTCTAACTTATCATTCATTGGTGTTGATGTTCCATGAGCATTAATATAATCAATTTGATTAGCTTCAAGAGAAGCATCTTGAAGTGCATTGATCATGGCTTTAGCACCTCCAATACCTTCAGGAGCTGGAGCTGTCATATGATAAGCATCACAACTAACACCATAACCTACCATTTCGCAATAAATATGTGCCCCTCTTGCTTTAGCATGTTCAAGTTCTTCTAAAACAAGCATTCCTGCTCCTTCACCCATGACAAAACCATTTCTTTCTTTATCAAAAGGAATGGAGGCATGTTTGGGATCATGTGATTCACTTAAAGCTTTCATTGATGTAAAACCACCAATACCAAGAGGTGTAATGCTTGCTTCGCAACCTCCAGCAATGGTTACATCTAAATAACCATCACGAATATTTCTAAAGGCATCACCAATAGCATTTGTTCCTCCCGCACAAGCTGTTACAGGACATGTAGCAAGTCCTTGTGCTTTAAAGGCAATGGCAATTTGACCAGCTGCTAAATTAACAATGGTCATAGGAATAAAGTATGGAGAAACACGATCAAATCCTTTCTTTAAACCACGTTGATGATTTTCTTCAATAGATCCTAATCCTCCAATACCACTTGATACTACTACCCCAAAACGATCATGATTTATAGAATCTATCTCTAATTTAGAATCTTTGATAGCTTCTTTAGCTGCAATCAGTCCATATTGAATAAATTTATCCATTTTACGAACATCTTTTTTATCTAAATATTCAGTAGCTTCAAAGTTCTTTAATTCACCTGCTACTTTTACCTTCATATTTGAAGTATCAAATGATTGAATCAAATCAATCCCACATTGATGATTTAAAATACCCTTCCATGTATCATTTACATTATTTCCAATAGGTGTTAAAGCACCTATTCCTGTTACGACAACTCTTCTTTTCATATGCTTCTCCTTTACATAGCCATGCCACCATCAACATGCAATGTTTGTCCAGTAATGTACTTTGCTTCATCACTTGCTAGAAAAACAACTGCATTTGCAATATCTTGAACACTTCCAAATGTTCCTAAAGGAATTTGACTTTTCATTTGTTCTTTAATATCATCACTTAAAACATCTGTCATTGCTGTTTGAATAAAACCTGGTGCTACTGCATTAACAGTAATACCTCGACTTCCAACTTCTCTAGCAAGAGACATTGTCATTCCAATAATTCCTGATTTACTAGCAGCATAATTGACTTGTCCTGCATTTCCCATAACGCCTACAACAGATGACATGGAAACAATACGTCCATATTTTTGTTTCATCATTAATTTTGTCGCATGTTTCATACAATTCCATGTTCCTTTTAAATTTACATCAATAACTGCATCAAAATCATTTTCTTTCATGCGTAACATTAAGCCATCTTTTGTAATTCCTGCATTATTAATTAAAATATCCAATCTTCCATATTCATTTTTAATTGTTTTAAACATCTCTAATGTTTCATCATAACTTGCTACATTTGCAGGTAAGATTTCACATTTTCCTCCAAGACTTTCAATTTCATTTTTTGTCATTTGAGCAATTTCTTGATTATTCCCTAAATCTATATAATTAATTAAAACAAAAGCACCATTTAAAGCTAATGTTTTAGCAATTTCTTTACCAATACCTTGTCCTCCACCTGTAACAAGAGCAATTTTATTTTCTAATCTCATTTTATTCTCCCTTCAAAGCTTTCACTGTTTTTTTCAATGATTCCATATCTTCTATTTGATAAAGCTGAATACTTCGATCTATCTTTCTAACAAAACCACTTAATACCTTTCCTGGTCCTACTTCAATGATCGTATCAACACCTTGATCTATCATATAGCGAATACTTTTTTCAAAGTAGACTGGTGACATCACTTGTTTTTCTAAAATTTCTGGTATTGATTGATCTTCGATTTCATGACCTAAAGTATTAAAAATAACAGGTATTTTCATTTCATGAAAAGTTTCTTTTTTAAATCTTTCTTTTAAAGCAAGTGACGCTTCTTTTAATAAAGACGTATGAAAAGGTCCACTCGTATTTAAAGAAATCACTCTTCTTGCTTTATTTTCTAAAGCTAATTCTTTGACATTTTCCACAGCTTTCTTTTCACCAGCAACAACAAGTTGACCAGGGCAATTATAATTAGAAATAGAAACAACTCCTAATGAACTTGCTTGATGACATAAATCTTGTAAAAGTTCTTCCTTCATTCCTAAAACAGCAATCATTTCACTTTCAATTCCTGATACTGCTTCTTGCATGACTTTTCCTCTAAAACGTGCAAGATCAATCACTTGTTTCCTTTCAAAAACACCTGCACAATATAATGCTGAATATTCCCCTAAAGAAAGACCTGCTGTATAATCAGGCACAATTCCATGTTCTTTTAATAAATCTGTAATGATTGTTGCAACCATCACCATACATGGTTGGGTATATGGTGTATAAGATAGTTTTTCAAGTGGTCCATTAAAACATAATTCCTTTAAATCTTCATTTTGATCAAAGATTTCACGAGGATAAAATGATTTTCCCATTCCCACAACTTGACTTCCTTGACCAGCATAAATAATTCCTAATTTCATTTGTCATCCTCCATTAATTCATGAATCACTTCATCAACATGCATCAAATGATCTTGCCTATAACCATGAGCTCCTGTAAAAATAAGACCATCTTCTAAATTTCCTTTAACAGCTTCTATTAAAGCTCTTGAAATACAATAAGGTGTATTTTTAACATCACAAGGAATTAAACATTGATAACATTTTTTAACAGGTATTTTTTCTTTCTTGGTTTTTTTAACAAAACTATTTTGCATTGCTCTTCCTGGCATTCCAACAGGAGAAGAAACAAAACCAATATCTTCCTTTATAGCTTTTAAGAAGGCTTCTTTATATTTGATAGAAGCATCACATTCATACGTTGTAATAAAACGTGTTGCTACTTGAATACCATCGACACCTAGATCAAAGAAATGCTTAACATCACTTCTTTGACTGATTCCTCCTGCTACAAAAATAGGAATGTTCAATTTATTATTTTCTACAATTTCTTCAACATCTTTAAAAATTTCTTCTAAACTTTGGCATGTTTGATTTTCTAAGTCTTCTTTTTTAAATCCTAAATGTCCTCCTGCTTGACTTCCTTCAATAACAATAAAATCTGGTGTACGTTGATATTTTTTAAGCCAATGTTTTATGATTACCTTACAGGCTTTACCACTTGAAACAATTGGAGCAATTAAAACATCATGATCTTTTACCAATTCTGGTAAACGTAAAGGAAGCCCAGCTCCTGAAATAATAGCATCAACTTTACTCTCTAATGCTGCATTGATCAATTCCTCATAATCTTTTAAAGCAACCATCGCATTGATGGCTACTAAACCTTTTCCTTGAGAAAGCTTTTGTGCTTTTAAAATTTCTTTTTTTAAAGCACGAATATTTGCTTGACGATGATTACTTTCAAAATCATCTTCCTTGTATCCTGGATGCGCTGTAGAAATAACCCCCATCGCCCCACACTTAGCAACATGTCCTGCCAAATTTCCTAGAGAAACACCAACACCCATTCCTCCTTGAATTAAAGGGACAGTTAAGCTTTTTTGATTGATTTCTAACATTTTAAATCTCCAAATTTGAATAAGTTTCTTGTAACTCACTCATCATTTCTTCTAAAATTTGTTTAACGGGTTTAATTTCATGAATCATTCCTGCAACTTGTCCTGCCATCAAAGAACCTTCATCAACATTTCCCTCAAAAACAGCTTTTTTTAATGAACCTAAAGTATATTTTTCAAGTTCCATCATATCTGCTCCAGCTTTTTCTTTTTGAATATAAGCTTTTGCCATTTTATTTTTTAAGATTCTTACTGGTGTTCCATTAATTCTTCCTGTAACAGTTGTCGAAGTATCTTTCGCTTTTAAAATCGCTTGTTTATAATTTTCATGAATTGGACATTCTTTACTTGCGAGTAAAACTGTTCCAATTTGTACACCACAAGCACCTAAAGCATAAGCCGCTAACATTTGCTTGCCACTGGCAATTCCTCCTGCAGCAATAACAGGAATAGAAACATTACTTACAACTTGAGGAACAAGCGCCATAGTCGTTGCCTCACCAATATGTCCCCCTGCTTCACAACCTTCAACAATTAAACCATCCACGCCTGCACGTTCTAATCTTTTAGCAAGAGCCACACTAGGAACAACAGGTAAAACTTTAATTCCTGCTTCTTTCCACATTTTTATATATACACCTGGATTTCCAGCACCAGTTGTCACAACTGGGACATGTTCATCAATAACGATTTGTGCCATTTCTTTGGCATCTGGATTGAGTAACATAATATTGACACCAAAAGGTTGATTTGTTAATTTTTTACATGCTTGAATTTCTGCTTTTAACATTTTAGCATTCATTCCTCCAGCTCCAATCAAACCCAAACCTCCTGCATTAGAAACACTCGCAGCAAAGGCACCGGTAGCAATATTGGCCATTCCTCCTTGAATAATAGGATATTTAATATTTAATAACTCATTTAATTTCATTTTGTTCTCCTTACCATTCCATTAAAATTGCACCCCAAGTAAGTCCTCCACCAAAGCCAACGAGAATGATTTTCATTCCTTTTTGAAGTAACCCTTGTTCATTCATCTTCGCTAAAGCTAATGGAATACTCGCTGCTGAGGTGTTTCCATATTCTTGTAAGTTCATATAAAACTTTTCACTTGAACATTGATATTTTTTATAAACATGTTTAATAATTCTTTCATTTGCTTGATGACAAATTACATAATCAATATCATTTAATGTCATCTTTGCTTGGTTTAAGACATGATCAATACTTAAAGGAATTGCTTTAATAGCAAATTTAAAAACATCTTGACCTTTCATTTTTAAATAATCATTTCTTTTAGAAAATAGTACTTCTTCATTTCCATCACTATCTAAATAACTAAAAAAAAGCTTTTGACTTTTTTTAATCAACGTAGCGGCTGCACCATCTCCAAATAAAATACACGTATTACGATCTTGATAATCTACAATAGAGCTTAATTGTTCACTTCCAATAACAAGTCCATATTGATTTTCTTCTAACAAGCTTTGAGCAACTTTTAAAGCATAAACATAACCACTACAAGCAACATTAATATCAAAACACATCATTGATTGATGATTTAAACCTAAAGCTTTTTGTACAAGACAGGCATTACTTGGCGTATTATTTTCTGGTGTCATCGTAGCTACAATAATTAAAGCAAGTTGACTTAAATCTTGATTTTGAGTTGCTTTTTTAGCAGCTTCAATAGCTAGAAAAGCACTTGATTTATCTGAAAGATGTCTTTTTAAAATACCAGTTCGTGAAACAATCCATTCATTAGATGTTTCTACCATTTGTTCAAGTTGTTGATTATCTAAAGTCTTTTCAATTTTGGCATAACCTGTAGAAACAATTTCAATTCCATTCATCTTTTTCTCCTTTAAAATACTTGTCCTATCTTTCTATATTTTTCATAACGTTTATTAATCAATTGAGATGTTGATAACTTTTGTAATTCTTTAAGATTTGTATTTAAATATTCTTTTATTTGTCGATAAACTTCATAACTTTCAACAGTAGCCCCTTTTAAATCTTCATCTATGATATGATCAATAATATGACGCTCATAAAGATCCTTAGCTGTTAATTTCATTAAGCTTGCAGCCTCTGCAACACGCTTTCCTTCTTGATCTTTCCATAAAATAGAAGCAAATCCTTCAGGAGATAAAATCGAATAAACACTATTTTCTAACATGACTAAGCGATCACTCACACTTAAAGCCAAAGCTCCTCCAGAACCTCCTTCACCAATAACAATAGTAATAATAGGAACTTTTAAAAGAGACATTTCTAAAAGATTTCGAGCAATTGCTTCTCCAATTCCATGCATTTCTGCTTCCATTCCTGGATAAGCTCCTGGAGTATCGACAAAAGCAATAATAGGACGTTTAAATTTTTCTGCCTGTTTCATTAAGCGCATTGCCTTTCGATAGCCTTCTGGTGAAGACATTCCAAAATTACATTTTAAATTATCTTCTAAAGTTTTTCCTTTTAAATGACCAATAATTGTTACAGGTTGTTGATTAAATAACCCAATGCCTCCAACAATTGAACCATCATCTTTTGCTAAACGATCTCCATGTAATTCAATAAAATCATCAAAGAGATGATTGATATAATCTTTAATATTTGGTCGTGTACTTTTTCTAGCAAGATAAACATGATCATAAGGTGAAAGATGTTGATAATATTCTTCTTGTTTTTTGATTTGACTTTCGATTTCTTTTTTTCTTTCTTGATTGCAATCAAGAAGTTCTTTTTGTAACTTTTCAATTTCTTTTTCTACTTGACTTAAAGACATCTTTATGCCCCCTTACCATGCATTTTTAAAATTCTAATAAGTGTTGAACGCATTTCTTGACGTTTCACAATTAAATCAACAAATCCTTGTTCTTCCATAAATTCCGTTGTTTGAAAGTTTTCCGGTAATTTTTGTTTAAGCGTACTTTCAATGACACGTCTTCCTGCAAATCCAATCAATGCTTGAGGTTCACCAATAATAATATCTCCTAAGCTTGCAAATGAAGCTGTTACTCCTCCTGTTGTTGGATGGGTAATATAGGAAATATAAAGTAAACCTGCTTGATGATGTCTAGCAAGAGCTGCGGAGGTTTTTGTCATTTGCATTAAAGAATAAATTCCTTCTTGCATTCTAGCGCCTCCTGAAGCTGTAAAAATAATGAGCGGATACTTTCTTTTGGTTGCATGTTCAATAGCTTTCGTGATTTTATCACCTACAATAGAAGACATACTACCCATTAAAAAACGTGAATCCATCACACAAGTAATCACCTTTGTCCCATTTATTTTTCCACTTGCTACAACAACAGCTTCATTTAAACCTGTTTTTTGTTGTAGAAATTCTAATTTTTCATCGTATCCGGGAAATTCTAAAGGATTTACTCTTTGTGTACTTTTATAGAGTTCTTTATATTTTCCTTGATCATAAATCATTTCTAATCTTTCATAAGCAGTGATCTTTAAATGATTTCCACAATGAGGACAAACTGACATATTTTTTTTAAGTTTATTTGTAAGAATCAATTCTTTACACTTTGGACATTTTGTATAAAGTCCTTCCGGAACTTCTTTTCTTTCATTTTCTCTTTTTTTTCTTAATGACTTAAATAAATGAAGTTTTTCTTTTCTTTCCTTAAATAACTGTTCCATCATCTTTCATTCACCAACTCATCTAAATGTTTTTCAATAAAACTTGTATCAAAATTTCCTTTGACATAATCACTTTCATGTAAAATCAAATACTGTAATTCTTGATTCGTATCAATACCATCAATCACTAATTCACTTAAGACCCTACGCATTTTACGAATTGCTTCAATACGATTTCTTCCATGAACGATTACCTTAGCAATCATTGAATCATAATGAGAAGACACTTGATAACCTTGATATAAAGTTGTATCAATACGTACCCCAAAACCTCCTGGAATATGTAAACTACTAACAATCCCTGGTGAAGGTCTAAAACCTTCTTGAGGATTTTCAGCATTGATACGACATTCAATCGCATGTCCTTGTAAATGAATATCCTCTTGTTTATAATTCAATTTTAAACGTGCAGCTATTCTAATTTGTTCACGAAGCAAATCAACCCCTGTTACCATCTCTGTTACTGGATGCTCAACTTGAATACGCGTATTCATCTCAATAAAATAATATTTTCCATCTGGTGCTAAAACAAATTCAATCGTTCCTGCATTAACATATCCTACTTTTTTAGCTGCTTTGATAGCATCATTTCCCATCTTTTCTCGAAGCTCTTGACTTAAAGCTTTACTTGGAGATTCTTCCATCATCTTTTGGTTTCTTCTTTGAATTGAACAATCTCTTTCTCCTAAATGAATAACATTACCAAAATGATCAGCTAAAATTTGAAATTCAATATGTTTAGGATTTAAAATCAATTTTTCCATATACATATCATCATCACCAAAACATGCCTTAGCCTCTGCTTTAGCAGTTAAATAAGCATCTTCAAAATCTTCTTCTTTAAAACATTTTCTCATTCCTCTTCCACCACCACCGGCAGAAGCTTTAATTAAAACCGGATAACCAATCTTTCTAGCAATTTCTTTTCCTTGACTGACAGATTCAATACTGCCATCACTTCCAGGAACAACTGGAACTCCTGCTTCAATCATCATTTGTCGAGCAACGCTTTTATTCCCCATTTGATCAATCACATCACCACTTGGACCAATAAAAGTCATACCACATTTTTCAACAAGTCTAGCAAACGTCGAATTTTCAGATAAATAACCAAATCCAGGATGAATTGCATCACACCCTGATAAAGTAGCTACTGATAAAATATTTTCCATATTTAAATAACTCTCACTACTTTTAGCAGGTCCAATACAGTAAGCTTCATCTGCTAATTGAACATGTAAAGAAGTGGCATCTGCTGAAGAATAAACAGCAACGGCTTCAATTCCCATTTCTTTACAACAACGAATAATTCTAACGGCTATTTCACCGCGATTAGCAATCAATATCTTTTTAAACATTTTCTTCAATAACCATTAAAGCTTGATCATATTCTACAAGCGCTTCATTTTCTACAAGAATTGATGTAACCGTTCCATCACATGGTGCCTTAATTTCATTCATCACCTTCATTGCTTCAATAATACAAACAATATCTCCTTTTTTAACTGTCTTTCCAATAGTAACATACGGATCACTTTCAGGTGAACTTGCACTATAGAAAACACCTACAATTGGTGATTTTACAGGCGTACCTGTAGGCTCTTTGGTGTTTACTTCTGCAACCATTTTATTTTCTTTTTCTAATGGTTTTACATATTCAACTTTTTCACTTTCTTTTTCTAATTCTATTTTTAAATCATCTATTTCTACTTTCATTTTAGTGACATTTGATTGATCAAACTCACTCATAATTTGTTTAATAAAATCTAATTTCATAGCATTCTCCTTTATTTGAAGTTCAAAGTATATAGTAAAATAATAAGCTTTGAAATTCAAAGCTTATTATAAAATATATAGTCGCCTCAGCGACACCTCTTTACTATTTGTTTGCTTCAATATAATCTACGATATCTTTAACAGTTTTCATGTTAGAAGCAACTTCATCTGGAATTTCTACTTCAAATTCTTCTTCAATTTGCATAATTAATTCAACAGCATCTAAAGAATCAGCTTCTAAATCATCTTTTAAATTTGCTTCCATTGTAACTTGACTTTCATCACAACTTAATGAATCAACAATGATCTCTTTTACTTTTTCAAAATCCATTTTACTTTCCTCCTTGAATACGATTTGTATTATACACGAAGAAAGCAAAATGTAAATACTTTGAAGTTCAAATTTATTTATTTTTTCATTTTATCTTGATTTTATCAGTGTTTTTTATTCAAAAAAAAGAAGAACATCCATATATTCTTCTTTATTCTTTAGAAAAAACCCACTTCATTTGTACATTATAACTTAATAAAAATAATAATAAATCACCTACAGGTTTAGCAAGCTTTTCAGACATAATACCTAACGTAGAAAAAACATAAACAAAAAGTGTAGACAAAATTGTAATAACTACTGTTAAAATCAAAAATCTAATTGCTGTTTGTTTAGTTTCAGTTCTTTCTTTAAAAACAATCTTTTTATTGTAAATGTAATTTTCAATAGTTGAAATAACACGGGCTACAAGACTAGCAATAGCAATACGCCAAAAATCACTTGTCATCCATATTTTTAATACATCTAATAAAAGCCAAGCAAGTAATACATCTATGACAGAACTAATTACTGAAGATGAAATAAAACGGAATAGATGTAAGAAGATAACGTAAAGGATGTTACGATTATTATTTTTTAGATGAAAACATTCTTTATTTTGATCAACAACTATTTCCTTAACTGTTATTTCTTTTTGAACACAATCAATCAATACTTGTACTTCATAACAATTTTCATCTACTTTCAACATTTGATCTAAATATTTCATAGAAAAACCAATAATTCTACTATCAACATTTTTAAATTCTTGATGATAAATCATAGAAAATATCTTTGAAAATATTCTTTTACCTTTTGTATGAATAAAAAAGATTTTTTCTTGTTTAAATAATTCATTTAATTGAGTCATTTTATCTATTGGATAATCTTCTTCTAAAATAAGAATACCTTTTCTATCTTGATTATTTTCCTTAATAAAATTTAAACCCTTTTTAATAGCATTTCCTTTTCCTTTAGAAACAGAATAGTTAATAATTGTACAATCATCAACAAGACTTTCAAAAATAGAATGATATTTTTCATCAGATCCATCATTTACAACAACAATAGAATATCTTTCTTTTTTCAATTTTTTGATATAGTTTATAATTTCCTCCCTAGGATTATAAACTGGCATTAAAATTACTATTTCACTATTCATATTCATCCCTCATCTAATAATGATACATGAATCTACTTTGAATGACAAAGGAATGAGAAAAAATTATTCTTAACAATTCTTAATTCTAATTCTACTCAAAATATGATAAACTTCTTTTGTTTTAAAGGAGAGAGTTTATGAATTTAAAGAAGAATTATAAAGGTATTCTATTATGTTTAGTTATTGCGATTCCTTGTTGGTTTTTAGGAAAGAAGTTTCCTATTGTAGGTGGTCCTGTCTTTGGGATTATTCTAGGTATGATTATCACACTTTTTATCAAAGATAAAAAAGACTTACAATCAGGAATTACTTTTACCTCAAAGAAGATTTTACAATATGCAGTTATCTTACTAGGATTTGGAATGAACTTATCTGTTGTTTTACAAACAGGTAAACAATCATTACCAATCATTCTTGTGACAATATCTACATCACTTATTGTTTCTTATGTATTACATAAAGCAATGAAAATACCAAGTAAGATATCCACACTTATTGGTGTAGGATCTTCGATTTGTGGTGGTTCTGCCATTGCAGCAACAGCACCTGTGATTGAAGCGAGCGATGAAGAAGTGGCTCAAAGTATTTCTGTTATCTTTTTATTTAATATGATTGCTGCCTTATTATTTCCAACGCTTGGCACACTTCTTGGTTTTTCTACAAAGAGTGGCGAAGCATTTGGTATTTTTGCAGGAACAGCTATTAATGATACATCTTCAGTTACAGCTGCAGCTTCTACATGGGATTCGATGTATCATTTACAAAGTGCTACTTTAGATAAAGCTGTTACTGTTAAATTAACACGTACATTGGCTATTATTCCTATTACTTTAGTGTTATCTTTTTTTAAGTTAAGAAAGAATAAAGATGGTCAAAAGGTTAATTTAAAGAAAGTTTTTCCTTTCTTTATTATTTATTTTGTTTTAGCTTCACTTATTACAACAATATCTATTCATATGGGGGTTTCTGCTGATTTCTTTACACCATTTAAAGAATTAAGTAAATTCTTTATTGTTCTAGCAATGGTGGCTATAGGATTGAATACAAATGTTGTTCAATTAATTAAAAAAGGTGGAAAGCCTATATTATTAGGATTTATTTGTTGGATCAGTATTACCTGTATGAGTTTATTTATGCAACATATATTAGGAATTTGGTAAAAGCTCTTAGGAGCTTTTTTTGTTAAGAATATGTTAAGTTTATATACATTACCTTAAGAAAGTGTTAATCTACTAACGGATTGTGAGGGATTATATATGAAACTAACAAATATTTTTTCTATGTTAGGTGGTTTAGCGCTTTTCCTTTATGGAATGAATATGATGTCTAATGGATTAGAGCTAGCTGCTGGAAATAAAATGAAAACGATTCTAGAAAAATTAACATCGAATCGTATTTTAGGCGTTTTAGTAGGTGCTTTAGTAACTGCTATTATTCAATCTTCATCAGCAACTACAGTAATGGTTGTAGGTTTTGTTAATTCTGGGTTAATGTCTTTAACAAGTGCTGTGTGGGTAATTATGGGAGCTAATATTGGTACAACCATTACTGGTCAATTGATTGCAATTGATATTACAGCAATTGCACCTTTAATTGCTTTTATTGGTGTAGCAATGATTGTTTTCTTTAAAAGTAAAAAATTAGATGCTTTTGGAAGTGTCATTGGTGGTTTAGGTATTTTATTTATAGGAATGGAAACTATGTCTAACGCTATGGTTCCGCTTCGTACTATGCCAGAGTTTGTAGGATTAATTTCTAAATTCCAAAATCCATTTATTGGTATTTTAGTAGGAGCGTTATTTACTGCACTTATTCAAAGTTCTTCTGCTTCTGTTGGTATTTTACAAGCTTTAGCTAAAAGTGGGGTCATGACTTTATCATCATCTATTTATGTTTTATTTGGTCAAAATATCGGAACTTGTATTACTTCCGTTTTAGCTTCTATTGGAACAAGTAAAAATGCTAAAAGAACAACTATTATTCATTTAACTTTTAATATTATTGGAACTGTTATATTTGTAAGTATTAGTATGTTATTTCCTTTCGCTCATTTGGTTGAAAGTATAACACCAAATAATGTTGCGGCTCAAATAGCCAATGTACATACAATATTTAATGTTGCTACAACATTATTATTACTTCCAATTGGAACAAAATTAGTTGATCTTGCTAAGATGATTTTACCTGATGATCCAGAAGATCATCAACATATGTCTCTTAAATATTTAGATTTTAGTATTTTTAACAATGATTATCATATTGGAACAAGTGCTATTGCAAATACTCAATTATTTAATGAAACTCAACATATGTTAAATGTAGCTAATCATAATGTTAAACGTGCATTTGAATTATTAGATCATTTTGATCAAGAAAAATATGAACGTTTATTAAAGGATGAAGAATATATTAATTATTTGAATCAACAAATTATTGATTTTACTACAGAAGTTATTTCAAATGAGTTTCCTACAGAAGGTTCTCAAACAATTGTTTTATTTTTAAAACTCTCATCTGATTTAGAAAGAATCGGTGATCATGCTATTAATATTGCTTCAAGAGCACAAAAATTAGCTGAAGATGATACGCATTTTTCTGCTGATGCTTTAAAAGAAATAAGTATTATGGAAAGTTTATGTAATAATATCTTAGATGAACTGATTATTTTAGATTATGATGAGTTTAAAAATATCGTTGATAAAGTTGATGTTATGGAAGATAATATTGATAAAACACAACATCAATTTACTGTTAATCAATTAATTCGTTTAAAAGAAAAGAAATGTTCGACTGAAAATAGTATTATTTATACTAAGATTTTAACTGATTTTGAAAGAATTGGTGATCATGGTTTAAATATTGCTGAAAGCTTATATCATATTCGTAAAATCATGAAACAAATGAAAATGATTAAACCAGAAATAGAAGAATAAAGAAAAAAGATTTCTTATATTATATGCATAATATTTGAAATCTTTTTTTATAAATGACATGGAAATGTAATAATTAAAATAAATGAATCCATTAAATCTTGAATGAAGCATTGTCCTTGATGTATTTCTATAATCTTTTTAACACTTTTTAATCCAATCTTATTACTTTCAACTTCATGATTTATTTCTTTCTTTTCATTTTCAAAAACTATTTTTATATTTCCTTTTTCAATACTTATTTGTAAATAAATAGGTTGCTCTTTTCTTGCATATTTTTGGATATTAGAACATATATTATCCATCATTCTTTTCATCATTGATAAATCTAAGTGTAATTGTACTGATGAAATTGTTATCTCTTTTTCAATCTTAAACCCTTCTAATTCTAAATACTCTAAATGTTCTTCAATATATTGAATAAAAGATTCACTACTTATCGTTTCTAAACTTGGAATTAAATCATCATTATAAACCAAAGAATATTCAAATGTCTTATTAGATAAATCTTTAATTTGTTCAGTCTTTTCAATACAACTATTTAAATAATGATCCATTTGTTTTTCATCTTTATAACAATGTAAACATAAAATATCTAAATAGCCTCTTAAAGCGGTTAAAGGTGTTCGTAAATCATGTGATAAACAAGTAATCATTTCTTGATGAGCTTCTTTTATCCTTGCTTCATTTTGATAATTAGAAGCTAATGTTATTCTTAAAGTATCCATCTCTTGAGCTAAAATAGCTAACTCATCATGGCTCATAATCGTCATAGCATGACTCAAATCCCCTTGTGACATATTTAATACTTCTTGTTTTAAAATATTAATATATTTAACTTTTCTTTTAATAAAAATAAAAGTTGGTAAAAAGAAAATAAGTAAGCTAACAAACAAAGCAACATAAAAATAGTATTTTACATACTTTAATAAATGCATAGAACTAACATAAACAATTCCCTCGCCATCTTTAAATGTTATTGTTTCTATAAAAAAATTATTAAATGCGTATTGTTCAAAATCACTTTTTAAGATATACAAAGGTGTAAATCCTACCGGCTCATCAAGAATTTTTCCCAAGCTACCATCAATATATAATTCTTTTTCATTATAAAGAAAAATATCCGTATAATCATCATGCTTCTTTAAAAGCTTTTTCAATTCCTTTTTATCATTTTTATCTTTTGAATAAATAGAAATATTTTTTGCTTCTTCTTTAAAACCTTTTATAAACGTCTTTTCATTAAAAGGTTTTTCAACGGTTTCAATGAAAGTATAGAAATCTGTTACATTGTTTCTAAAAAAGGCATAACATAAGATGGCTAAAATAGCTGAAGAAAGAAGTAGTAAAACAATTTTCATTGATAAATTCAAGTTCTTTTTAATCAATATAATACCCCTTTCCCCAGACAGTTTTTATAATTCGAGGATTTTGAGGATCTTCTTCAATCTTCTTTCTTAAATTACGTATATGTACCATAATTGTATTATTAGCCCCATAATAATAGTTTTCATGCCAAATAGTTTCAAACAACTGACTTGCTGAAATGACCTGTTTACGATTTAAAATCAAATAATCTAATATCTCATACTCTATATCTGTTAAAGATAACTTATTTTTATTTAAATAGACTTCTTTATGTTCTTGATCAATTTCTAAATCATTTAATCTAATAATTGCTTTTGCTTCCTCTTTTTTACCTTGATATACATGATATCTTCTAAGTAAAGCTTTTACCCTTACATTTAATTCATTATAAGAAAAAGGCTTAGTTAAATAATCATCCCCACCACTTGAAAAACCTAATGTTTTATCACTTTCTTGACCTTTAGCCGTTAAAAATAAAATAGGAGCATTTGTCTTTTCTCTCATTAATAAACAAACCTGATATCCATTCATCTCTGGCATCATCACATCTAAAATAATTAAATCAATAGAATCATCTAATAATTCTAAAGCCTCTTTTCCATTTTTAGCTTCTATAATTTGATATCCTTCGTTTGTAAGTAAAACGTGTATCACTTCCCTAATATCATCATGATCATCTACTACCATTATCTTTTCATTCATAAACTTCTCCAATCCTTAGCCTTTACCCAATTTTCATATTTCATCATATGATTTAAATGTTTCATTACTTTCTTTTGTGACGTATAATTATTGATTAATTTCATTTTAGCATCATATTGATTTATTTTCTTTAAATTTTCAGGTACATGATTTTTTTTATAATACTTACCAAAATAATATAAATTTTGTTGAGAACACTTTATACTGACTATCTGTGAAGTTAAACGGTGATGTATATGTCCATACTCTCCTAAAGGATTATGACTTACAACACATTTCCACTTCTTTTTATGACTCAAATAAGCAACATCCTTTTCTATACTTCCTTTTACATGCACCCATGAATCTCTTTTACCATTTGTCTTATCAGGATAATCAAAGATTAAACCTTGATTATGTGTTTCTTTCATTATTTTCATAAATTCTTTTCTTCTCGTTGGATTATTTCCATTCGTTAAACAAACAACTAAATAGTGTCCTTTTAATAAATGATTACCACCCCATATCGTTTCATCATCAGGATGAGCAACAATCATCAACTTTTGACAATCATTTAAATCGATTTGATCTATTTCATTTTGATGTCTACAAGATTCATGACCTATAAAAAAACATCCTAAAACAACTAATATACAAATTAATATTTTCTTCATTTCTATCACCTCTTATACCTTATCACTTCTTTCTTAATAACAATTCATAAGAATTCTTAAGACTTTCTAAAAAGAATAACCACAATTTATAAAGTTGTTTAGGATTTCTTTAGAATTAATTAAGGCGATTATTAAGAATTCATTGATACAATTCTTTTCGAGGTAAAAAAAGATGAAAAGAAAAGATTATTTATATATATTCCTTTTAATAATGATTCCCTTGTTATTTTTATTTATTATCACAAGTCAAAACTTATTATTTGGAAATAAAGTTGATTGGTTTAATCAACATATTACAATTGCTGATGCATTAAGACATGCGATAAGAGAAGAAGGAACTATTTTTCCTACTTATCTTTCTCATTTAATGTCAGGAGTTAATATTTATTATTTTTCTTATTATGGTTCTTTAAGATTTGATGTTTTATTAGGAGCACTATTTATCAATGTAAAGATGATTGATCTTTTTATTGGTTATCAAGTATTTCTTTTAATTCTAACAAATTTAACTTGTTATTTTTTCCTAAAAAGACATTTAAAAAGAAATGATTTATGTTTTTTATTAAGTTTATTTGTTTTATTATCTTCTATCTTTTTTCAATTTCACAAACAAGTCATGTTTGCGAATTATATGCCTTTTTTATTTTTGATGTTAAGAAGTATTGATCATTATTTTATTAATCATCATTTTACAGGCATTATTATTTGGGGAAGTTGTATTGTTTTACATAGTTATTTTTATTGTATTGCTTGTTTTATTGTTTGTTTTATTTATTTCGTTATGCAATGTGCCAATCATAAAGAATATAAGAAACCTTTATTTCATTTATTAATAGCTTATGTAGGTATTGTATTACTAACTGCTATTTATACAATTCCTACTTTATATGTTATTGCTGGTGGTAGTAAAAGTGTAAGTTCAACACATCTATTAGATTTATTAATGCCCACCTTTTCTTTAAAAGGTTTACTTTATAACAATTATGGTTGTGGATTTACATATCTTATTTGGATTTTAATTGTATGTGGTCTATATAAAAAGAAAACGCGTTTACTATCATTAATTATTATAATTTCTATGTTTTGTCCTTTAATTAGTTTTATAATGAATGGTTTTTTATATGCTAGAAGTAAAATACTCATTGTATTTATACCTCTCATTATTTTACAAGCAGGTTTAGTTTTAGAAGATTTCACTTTTAGAATCAATTATTCTATGCTTATTTTAATTATTTTACCATTATTTTTTATCACTCAACCTTATCTTGTATGTATTGATTTAATCGTCAGCTTAACCATTCTTTATTTTTATAAGCACCATCAACAAATAGTTTTTATCTATTTATTGATTCCTTTACTTGTTGTTTATTTTAATAATCCAACAACAAGTTTTATATCAACAAAACAATATCAAAACTATTCAAATAAAGAAGTAGAAACACTCATTCAAAGAAATAAAATCAATACTTTAGTTAATTTAAATCAAAGCAAACAAAATATGAATCAAACATATCAAAATCAAATAACACGTATTTCTGGTTATACATCAACAAATCATAAATTATATAATTCATACTTATATGATACATTGAAATTGCCTATTTCAATTAATAATCGTGTTGCCCAAATAGATCAAAATCATCTCTTTTATTTAAAACTGATGTCTGTTGATTCTGTTGTTTCTAAAAAGAAAATTGAAGGATATCAAAAAGTTGATGAAATAAATGGTTTAAAGCTTTATCAAAGTCAAGATGTTAAACCTATCGCTTATGCGACAAATCAACTTTATAGTCAAAACCAATTTCAAAAACTGAAATACCCTTATACTTTAGATACACTATATCATCAAGCAATTGTAAAAGATGGAAATAATGATTATCAAAGTCAATTTATTAAAGAAGATATGGGTTTAAAAAAAGAATTTCAAATTAAAAATAATAAAAAAACACATATTAATTATCAACTAAATAGAAAAACAAATAATGAAATCATTGTAATTGAAGGAGATGTTATTAATCATCTACCTTTACAAAGTGTTTCTATTACTATTAATGGTATAAAAAATAAATTATCAAAAAGTACTTCACCTTATTATAATCAAAATACACATTTTACTTATTTATTAACAGCTCAACAATTATCTATTTCATTATCTAAAGGACACTATGACTTAAAGAATATTCAAACTTATTCTTTAAATAAAAATGCTCTTAAAAATATAAAAGTTGATCCTCTATCTATAAATAAAGGAAAAGATATTTTAAATGGAACAATAAATGTAAGTAATGATGGTTATTTTATTACACGTATTCCTTATGATCGTGGATATCAAATTTTAGTTGATCATCAAGAAGTTAAAAGTGAAGTTGTTAACGAAGCTTTTTTAGGATGTAAAATCAAAAAAGGAAAACATCAAATTCAAATTAAGTTTACTCCTTATGGTTATAGATTAGGTTTTATTTTATCTTATTTTGGATTTATGGTTGTTTTTATACATTATTTAATTGAAAGGAAAATAAAAGATGAAAGAAAATACTAAAGAGATTATTAGTTATGTTTTTGTAGGTATTATGACTACACTTGTTAATTATATTGTTTATTTTGTTTTATTGATGATCCATTGTCATTGGTTAATCGCTAATAGTATCTCCTGGTTTTTTGCTGTTATATTTGCTTATTATGCTAATAAAAAATATGTATTTGAAAGTCGAAATGATATCAAAAAAGAATTGAGTTCTTTTGTTTTGTTAAGATTTTTAACTTTAATTGTTGAAAATGGTTGTTTATATATTTTTATTACTTTAATGCATATACAACCCATGTTTTCTAAGTTATTAGTAAGTTTTGTAACTATTTTATCAAATTATGTTTTATGTAAGTTTAAAATTTTTAAAAAAGAAGGTGTTTATAATGGATAAAATAAGTGTCATTGTTCCATGTTTTAACGAAGAAGAAGTTTTACCCCTTTTCTATAAAGAAGTTGTACATACTTTAGAGAAAATTCAAAATATTGATTATGAAATTCTTTTTATTAATGATGGTAGTCAGGACCACAGTGAAGATATACTCAAACTATTAGCACATAAAAATAAACATTGTTTCTATTATTCATTTTCACGTAATTTTGGAAAAGAAGCAGCTATGTATGCTGGTTTAGAAAACGCTAGTGGTGATTATGTAGTCATTATGGATGCAGATTTACAACATCCACCTTATTTATTAGAATCTATGTATCAAGCATTAAAATATGAAGACTATGATTGTTGTGCTGGCAAAAGAATTGATCGAATTGGTGAAAATAAATTAAGAAATTTTTTATCACATAGTTTTTATAAAGTGATTCAATATTTTACGAAAATGGATATGGATGATGGCGCAGGTGATTTTAGAATGATGACAAGACAAATGGTAGATGCGATTTTAGAATTAAAAGAATATAATCGTTATATGAAAGGCATGTTTTCTTTTGTTGGTTTTAATACTAAATGGTTAGAATTTCATAATGTAGAACGTCCTGCAGGTAAGACAAAATGGAGTTTTAAAAGTTTATTTTCTTATGCATTTAAAGGTATCTTTTCTTTTTCTTCTACACCCATTACAATGGCTGGAGTTATTGGCGGAATATTGATATTAATAGCATGTTTTATATCTTTATACTCTATTTTTATTCATCATCTATCCTACTTAACAAGTTTAGTTTTATTTTTAAGTGGTATCCAACTTGTATTTGTAGCTATTTTAGGCCAATATTGTTCCTCTTGTTATTTTGAATCTAAACAACGGCCTATTTATATTATTAAAAACACAAATAAAAAAATGTAGTCTTTTATAAAAAGGATAGCTAAACTGCTATCCTTTTATGTTAAGCTTGAAAATATTTTTTAATTTCTTCTCTTTCATCATCTGTTAATTTTAAAATATCCATTGCCTTTTCTAATGAACATTGAAGCTCATGCATTACATTTTGTAAATGTTCTATATTCTTTGCTTGTTTTGCTTCTCTTTCAATCATTTCTCCTAAGTTACACATCTTTTCTATCTCCTTATCTATTACCTTAAATCCATATTCTTTCATGATTTTTCTTTTTTCTTGATAACTTAATACATTATTTAAAAAAGCAACAAGTGGTGTTAGTATGTTATCATAAATTATATACTTTTCATTAGTATCATGTTCTTTGTTTAAGTATATCATAATAAGTACACCTTTGTCATAGGTTTCTATTCTTTCTATTGTTGTTCCATTGATATTTATTTCATCTATCTTATATGCATTGATATGTCCATCATTCTTTTTGGCAGATTGTGGTAATATCCAAATTGAATAGACTTTCTTTATATGATTATAATCATAGTCATAATATTCATTTTTCCACTGCGTTGTCATGATTCTTGAGATATAAGTAAGACCTCGTGTAATCAGAGAATAACCTGGATTGGGGTCATTTTGTATTTCAATATTTAGATAGATTCTTTGTGATAAATCAATCGTACAAAGGAAATCATAATTCGTTTTACCACTATAGGGAATAAAGTTTTCTTTATCTAAATGTTGAAAAGATGTCTTTTCTTTGATCAATCTTTCAATTTCATTCAGAGTTAAATGTTTTGCTTCATCAATAAAACATTTAACTATTCTACTTAATATTTCTTCATGACAAATAATCAACTTACAATAGTTATCTAATACTAGTTTATGATTAGATGAACTTTTTTCAATTATACCTTCCATAAAATATACCTCCTACTATATATATCGTCTCTTTTTTTGCTTTTTTCTTTAAAAAAATAAAAAAGGGACAAAATAAATTTTGTCCACACGGTAATAATCTTTGAAGATTATTACCTTTTTCTTTAAAATAATTGTTGGTGATTTCATGATTGATGATACTAACTATGCTGATTGTCTTGCTTTATATAATTTTGATCATGTTGAAAAGATTAAAGGTAAAGAAGCTTTTTTCCTATATATTCAACGATAATATCAACTATATCCGCTCTCTTTACAACAGGGGCAAGATTAGAAATGTTACTTATGATAATATTCAAAAAACGATTCTTTATGGCTCTATCTATCTTGGCTATAATCTTTTTGTTTGCCCTCATTGCGACAAAGAAACTATTGTCCCTCACAAATGTCATTCTAAGCTTTGTACTTCCTGTGGTACTAAAGAAGCTAAGATTCGTGCTGCTCATATCTCTTCCATCACTCTTGATGCTAAACATCGTCATATATCCCTGATCTTTTAAGAGAATACATTGATGATGCAGTAAATGCATTAGAGATTTCTCTTACAAATGAAGATTTAACTTATCTTGAAGAGATGTATGTTCCTCATCCTATTATAGGAGCTATTAATGAAAACCCACCACAAGGGACTGTTTTATTAGATAAAAAATAAGAAGGAGTTACGACTCCTTCTTTAGTTTTGTAAATAGGATCAATAATATTGTTCCTACTAGTGTTGAACATACAATTAAACTTAAATAAGAAATTGGATTTTGAACCATCCATATTAAGAATAATCCACCATGAGGTGAAGCAATAGAACAATTAAAGTACATAGATAATGCTCCTGCAAGACCTGCTGAAAGGCAACAAGCTGGTAAAATTATTTGAGATTCTTTTTGAATAAAAGGAATAGCTCCTTCTGAAATAAATGAAATACCATTAATATAATTCATTAATGCATCTTTTTTAACTTCAAATCTATCTTTAAATAAGGTTGCTGTTAAAGCAATGACAAATGGTGGAATCATTCCTCCAGCCATCACAGCAGCCATTGGATAATAATCATAACTTATTAACATACCTATAGAAAATACATAAGCTGTTTTATTAATGGGTCCTCCATTATCAATAGCCATCATCATACCTAATACAAAACCAAATAATACTTTTGTTGATATTTGTGATTCAACGAATGAAACATAATTTAAAATATAAGTATGACCAATATATAAATAACTATTTAAATAAAACATTAATAAAGCAACAATAATTGTAGAAATAATTGGATGAAACAATGATGCTTCTATTCCTTTTAAACATTGTGGTAAATAAGAAAATAACTTTCTTAACATCAAAGATACAAATCCTGCTAAAAAACCTGCAATAATTCCAGCAAGTAAAGAAGGTGAACTTGTAGAAATTGATGTGATTGAAATTCCTTGACAAACAATCAATCCCCCAGCAAATCCAGAAAGCATACCTGGTCTATCAGCAATACTATCTGCGATATATGCTGAAATAATAGGAATAATCATAATACTAATGAGTTGTTGTACATAACTTGTAAGGGTTAATAATTGGTTTGTAAGTACTTGATCTTTAAATAAATAAAGAATTCCATAGAGTACCCCACTTGTTACAAGAAAAGGTAATGCGTGAGAAATACCATTCATTAAATGTTTATAGAATAAACGAATGATATTTTGTTTTTCTTTCTTTTCTTCATGATGATATATTTCACCATCTCCATTATTAGCTTTTTCAACAAGTTCTTGAGCTTTAGAGATACCATCTCTAACAGGTACTTGTATCACTTTTTTACCTTCAAATCTTGCCATTTCAACTTTCTTATCAGCAGCAACAATAATTGCTTTACAATGTTCAATATCTTCTTGTGTTAATTGATTTTTAACACCTTCTTGTCCATTCGTTTCAACTTTAATAGAAACATTTAATGCTTCTCCTGCTTGTTGTAAAGCTTTTGCTGCCATAAAAGTATGAGCAATTCCTGTAGGACATGCTGTTACTGCTAAAACAGCAGGATGAGTAACTTCTTTTACTTCTTCTTTAACATTTTCTTTTTCATCGATAAGTTTTAAGAATTCTTCTTTAGATGAAGCATGAATTAAAGAATTTCTAAAATCTTCATCCATTAATAATGTTGATAATTGAGCAAGTGCTTGTAAATGAGCACCTCCTGAATCTTTAGGTGCTCCTATCATAAAGAATAAATATGTGGGTTTACCATCTAATGACTTAAAATCTAATCCTTCTTTAACAACCATTGCTGAAAGTCCAGCTGTTTGTACACCTTCACTTTGTCCATGAGGGATGGCTACGCCATCTCCTATACCTGTGGTACTTTGTTTCTCTCTATTTAAAACACTTTCTTTATAAAGTTCTTTGTTATTTAATTTGCCACTTTGATCTAATAAATCAATTAAATGATAAATTGCTTCCTCTTTATCAGTTACTTGAGGAGATAAATCAATAGAATCTATATCTAATAATTCTGTAATTTTCATTTCTAACAACCTTTCTTTTTTTGTTTATCATAAAGCAAAAAAGTTGTTCAATCAAGAACAACTAATCATATTGACATAATTTATAAACATCTTTAATACAAGTTCCTACATCTGCTGGCCTATGAGCATCACTGGCAGTAATAATCTCAACATGATGTTCTTTAAAAATATCTAATAATTCTTTAGAAAGACCTTTATCTTGATGATGATAACGATAATAACATCCTGTATTACATTCTCCTTTAACATGATGTTTTACTAGTAACTTGGCTAATTCATGATATGTTGGTTTTAAATCATATGTTGGATAATAGTTAAACATCTTAATGGTATCTGGATGAGCTAATTGCGTAAATAAATCACTTTTAACTAAATCAAAAATCAATTCATAATAACGATGATAAATATCATTTACATTATATTTTTCCCAAAGTATTTCTTTAGACCAAGGCATATCATATAAAAGTCCATCAATAGAATGAATAGCTCCTACTAAAAAATCAAATTGATAAGGTTCTAAAATACGTCTTATTTCTTCTTTATACTCAGGAACATAACATACTTCTAATCCAAATAAAACTTCTATTGGAAGTTCTTCCTCTTTTACCTCATTAATTAAACGCACATAACTAGAAAGTGTATCTTTAAATTTCATTTTCTTATTAGCAAGCCATTCTCTTTGTTGATCACTTGCTTCTTTAACACCTTGATAAATAACTTCAAATTCTTTAAAACGATGTGTATGATCTAAAATTTGAATACGATCAAATCCTTGTTTATAAGCTTCATTAATAAATTCCATTACATATTCTTTAGTAAGTGGTCCGTTTTCTAAATGCATATGTCCATCTACTAGCATAGGCAATCCTCCATTCATGTTGTATACAATTATAGACTTTTTAATAAAAAAAACAATCAATTTGATAAAACATCTTGTGACAAAAAAGTAACAAAAAACAGTAGATCATTTCCTCTCTATATTTTACTAATATTTGACTATTAAATTTATCATTAGATTTAAAATTCAAATTAGTAGCATATAAATATTTTAGCATACTTAGTATTTGTGAAGAACGGTCGTTCAGTTTTGAATAGTGTCGTTAGGTATTTAAAATTGAAAACAACGAAAAAGCCTTTAAGCATCAACTTAAAGACTTTTTCTATTTCTCTAATAATTTTCTTTTTTTCTTACAAATACCATCACAAACATACTGCTTACTAGTAGCATCATTAATCCTATAATATTTGCATTATCTCCCGTTTTAGCTTTCATTGTTTGTTTTGTATTTGGTTTATTTATTGAAGTAGTTACCGTTGTTTTTAATTCTTTTTTATCTTTATAGATAATTGCATAGTCACTGAACTTATCTGTTTCAAATGTTAAACTGTTTGTTTTTTCATTATAGATTGTTTCTAAGATATCTACTTTTCCATTATGACTTCTAGCAATAAAATATGTTCTTGTAATCGTCTTATCTTTATTGATCAATTCTGTTGGTAATTCTATGCTTATTTTTAATTTCTTTGTAAGTTCATGAATACTTTTATTTGTTCCATCTATATTCTTATATAATGTAATATCTAAGTATTTTCCTACGATATATTCCTTTGTACTAGATTCAATAAATTTATTAGAACTTGATTCTTTTACATCTAATACAAATTCTAGTTCTTTTCCATTAGCTATTTCACTTAATTCATTAGCCGTTATTTCTTTATTTTCAACTAAGATATCAATTAAATCATTTTTATTGACTTCAATATTTCCTGTTGTTTTAACAGTTAATGTACCTTCTCCAATCTTATCTGAATCTTTTGGTAAAATAACATAAGCATATTCAATAGTACCTGTATAATTACCTTTTCCATTGATTTTTAAAATATGTTTACCTTCTTTTACTGCTTGATGATCAATAACTTCGTAATCATCTTTTGACAATACTTTTCCATTAATAACTACTTGTTCTACTTCTTGTGTTTGTTTTTCTCCTGTATATTTTAAGACATTTCCTAATACAACTGTTCCTTTATCAATCGATAATGGATTAATTGTATATGTTCCATCTTTAAAAGTAATATCATAATTTGGATTTGATCCTTCTTTTTGACTTACTTTTATCTTATATGTTCCTACATCTTCTCCTTCTTCTCTTGTAAGAATAATTCCAGTTAATCGATCACCTCTTGCAAGTCTATCAAAACTATACATCAATTCATAACCTTTTTCTCCGTATGTTTTTGATAAATCAATTGCTGAAACTCTTGTTTTCATTTTTTTGATTGTAAAATCTTTTGTCACTGATGATTTTTCATAATTATCATCTGCTGGATATGTAACTCTTACTGTATATTCTCCTGCATCTTTTGGTTTTGTTGTTGTATATTCATTCTTTCCTTTTACTGAATATTCAACAACTGGAGTAGTTTTATTGTTAGATGTTGATTTTACATCTACAACTTCATATCCATCATACGTTTTATCTAATTCATTTTGAGTAGTTGTAATTACTGTATTTGATTCATCTGTTTTGCTAATTGTCACTGTTAATGTTGGCCATGCAGTTTCTGATAATTCATAGTTATCTTTATCTTCACCACTTAAAGCAGATTTAGTATAACTTACTGCTTTATTTTCTCCTGCATTTGAGCTTTCTACTGTACCCATTTTTGGCATATCAATAGATACTTTATCATTTCCAACAACACCTGTAAGTGTTCCACCTTGTAATGCAACTTCACTAGTACCATTGTATTTTCTATTTACAGCTTTTAAATCTTCAATAGATAACGTTTTTTTACCAATTGTATAACTTGTTGTGACATCTTCAGGTAATTTATAGTTTGGATTACTTACTTTTGTAGCTTTAGCTTCATAAGTACCTGCATTTTTGTGTTGAGCTCCATCAACAGTAACTTCACATTTATCACCATCTGCTAAGTTACTAACTGTAGCCGTTGGTAATTGTTCTTTACCATTGTAAGTTAATTCTTTATTCCAGTTTAAATCAATTGTTCTAGGATTGATTTTATTTGTAATTTCCTTTACATCTACATCTTTAAAGTTTTTATTTCCTTCTACTTTGTAGTAAACTGTATATTCTTTGGCAGCTTTCCCTGTTGGAATTGATGTTGACCAGTTTTTATTGTCTAAAGAATATTTTACTGTTCCTCCATTAGTAGATGCTGCATTTACTAATTCTTGTTCACTTCCATTATATGTTAGTGTTTTTGTTGTTGGTTTCGTAACAACTGGTGTTGCTTTAGTAATATTGAATTTTACTGTTGTATCAACAGTACCGTCTTCCCATCTATAATTTATAGGATCTTTTAAAGTCAATTGAACATCATATTCATTTACATCAATACCACCATTATTTTCTTTAACTGTGTATAAACCATTTTCTGAAATATTTGCAGTTAATGTTTGTCCTGTATATACTTTGCTTTCTACTGTTGGTTTTTTTACTTTTTCCCAGTTAACTGTAATATTATTTAATGTTGTTTTATTCCCTGTTTTATCTGTTACTTCGATTGTATATGTTCCTTTTTTTGGAACCAATGTATAACTACCGTTAGTAGATTCAACTGTTTGTCCATCTACTTTTACTGTATCTAAATTATTATCAGTTACTGTAAATGTTTGTGTTTTCGTATATGTTTGATTGCTTTCTACACCTGATACTTGTGGTGCAATCGTATCAATTACGATACCATCTGTTGAAACATATTTAATATTTCCTGCTTTGTCTGTTACCTTGGCATAAATAACATAATTACTATCTTCACTAAATGTAACAGATTCTCCTTCTTTCCAATCTACTGCTTGTAATTGTTTCTCTGTTAGTGATTTTTCACTACCTGATTTATCAACATAATAATAGTATTTATTTACTCCACTACCTTCATCTGTAGCTGTAATTTCTGCTTTTTGTGTTTCTTTAAAGAATAAACCGAATGTAATTTTATTTAAAATACTTTTCCATGTTTTATTGGATACTTTTATTTCTGTATCAGGTGCTGTTATATCAGCTACTCCTTCAACTGTAATATTTGTATCTTTTTGAATATTTTTAATTGTGTATTGATTATTGTTATCTAATTGAACAGTTTCACCATTGACCTTAACAGCGAAATCTTTTGTTTTTGAATAGCCTTTATTTAATTTAAATGTTAATGTGCTTGATTCATTATAATCAACAACTGTATTACTAACACTTAAAGTATATCCAACTTGATTACCTGGAACATTTACTTTGATTTCTTGTCCATTGGCAATATATACATCTTTTTCAGATGATGCATAATAGTTTTTACTATCTTTATATCTTACATAATACTTACCAGTAGATAATCCTTCAACAGTATCTCCAGTAATACTATGCCATTCATTTTCACCATCTTTTCTATATTCCATTGATGAATCAACATTATTTAATTTACCATCTGTTCCACCTTTATATGTTGTTCCTGTGGCTGTTACAGATGTTGGTGCTTCTCTTTGGGCTTTGACAATTTCGAACGTTACTGTTTTTTGTGCAGGTAATTTATAATTAGAATTACTCAATCCAGTTGCAGTTGCAGTATATGTACCTACATCAGTTTGTTCACCAGAAACAGTCACGTTACATTTGTCATCTCCAACTGTATTAGTGACAGTTGCTGTTGGAACATGTGGTTTACCATCATATGGAATTTTAAATGTATTTGTACCATCTAGTTTCCATGATAAAGTTGCTGTTCTTTGGGTAATAGTAATAAATTTTTGAGGAGCCCAGCCAGGCTTATAAAGATCCGATCCCGAATTATATATACTTAAATAATATTTTCCTACGTCTGGATATTCTTTATCTACCTTAACATCTGTATCTCGATAATAGTATTTAAATGAATATTGACAATTATCTAATATACTTTCAGGGACAAGTTCTGGTTGTTCTCCATATTCCCATGTGTATTTAACAATGCTAGGTGGAGTAGGTTTTGCTTTAGTCACAGTGAATTTAAGTGATTCTGTTGTTAAACGCAAATAATGATTTGTTTCAGAAACTACTCCTCTAATAAAATAAGTACCAGGTTTTAGACTATTTAACTCAGCTAATAGCTTATCTGAACTTATTGGTTTATATGTACTGTCGTCATCATCACATTTCTTGTATTCATAAGAAACAACTGCATTTGAATCTACATAATTTGGATCCATAAGATGACCATACCCATCATTGACTTTTACATATGGACCAAATTCTGATTGATATCCTTGATAAGTATATTCACAACTATTTTGTTCATTCCAATTCTTATCTTTGAAATATATTTTATTTGTATAATATTCTGCTTTCGTAATTGTGAATTCTCCAGAAACTGAAACTTGATTCATTGTTAGAGTTACTGAATAATCTCCTGGTTCTGTTGGTCTTTGTGATAATTGTTGTCCATTTTGATAATATGTTAATTTGTATGAATCTCCTGATATTGGAAAACTAGAGGTATTCTTGCCATTGGCATTTTCAACCCAAGCATTGTCTCCTTTCTTATACCCTCCATCTTTTGTTTTTAATACTATTTTCGCTGTTGTAGTATCTGGATCCTGATAATCACATTCACTCTTTCTATCTTCTTCACTACAATAACCTTTTATTGTTTTTCCACTTTCATCGCTGTTATCAAGTACATAGTTCCATTTGTGAACATGTTTTGCTAAATAAATATATTGACCTTCATCATCATATTTAAGATCAACTTTGTATAATTTACCACTATTTTTTACAAACTTGATTTTATTCAAATCAGCTTTACTTACTCCTCTAGGAGAAATTCTATGTTTCTTTCCATCGTTTATTTCATAATCAATATCAATTGTAATAGCATTTCCATTATATTCTGAAAGATCAATGGTACCATTACTACCAAGTTTAACGTCTGTTCCACAATTTTCAAACGTGATATTTTTAAGTTTAAGTACTGCCTCTTTAAGTTCTGTCCCTTTATTGTAAATACCTATACTATTTGCTTTAATTGTTGCATCATTAACATTCAAAACTCCCTCTATAGAGTTAAGTCCAACTTTATCAGATACAATCGTTCCACCACTACCATTGATTGTCATTGTTCCTGAATTTTCAACAAATCCTCTTAGACTGTAAACGTCATTTCCACTATAAGTAAATGTATGACCATTCATATTAATAGTTACATCAGTATTCCTGTCAGTCCTAATAAAATCATACCTTCCACTTTTATCAGGATTATTAATAACATCGCCTAATATATTTAAAGCTATCGTTCCTTTTTTAGAGCTATTATATTGTACACAAACTTTTGTACCTGCATCAGTCCATGTAGAATATTTCTTAGTATAATACGTACCTCCAGGTAAATTATATGTTCCTGGTGTACTTGTATAATACGTACTTCCATCACTTGAAATATTAGTATCTGCCGCAAATACATTTACAGGCACTTGTGTAAAGACCATCATAAATGTAAGTATGCTTGCTATTATTTTCTTTATTTTTATCTTCATAACTTTCTTTTCCTCCCCTTATTAAAAATTATTATGTTTAAAACTACTTATTTATTTGTTAATAAAAAACCTCCCTTGTCTATTCATATTTTACTATTTATGATACTTTATTTTTTCATTTGTCGCGAAATGTCGTTTTTAGGGTGTGAAATGCAAAAAGACCTCTTTCGAGATCTCCTAATAAATAATTTTTAATATTTTAAAAGAAGTCCACTAGGGACTTCTAAGTAGTCTATTTTCTCCATTGAGATGGAGCAAATAATAATAACATTGGGAATATTTCAAGTCGTCCTGCTAACATATCAAAAGATAAAACAAGTTTTGATACATCCGATAATGATGAGAAATTTCCTACTGGACCAACAACATTCATTCCTGGACCAACGTTATTTAAACACGTTGCTACAGCTGAAAAAGCACTTGTAAAGATACTACAAAAATCATTAAGTAAATCACTAAATATCCTTGAATTGAACTTATGACATTACTATCAATTGGTTTATTTTCAAATTCAATTGTCTCTACACTATGAGGATGTAATGCTTTTCTTAATTCTTTACGAGCACTTTTACAATACATGACGATTCTAGAAATTTTAATTCCTCCACCTGTTGATTCTGAACTTGCTCCAACGAAAGTTAAAACAAGAATAATCACTTGTGAAAGTAATGGCCATTTACTATAATCAACAACCACAAATCCTGTTGTTGTAAATAATTAAAATGTTCTGTTACTTTAAATTCAACAGCTTCTACTTCACCATCAACAATTTTATAAAGTGTTTTAACAGCTGAATCATGATCTTTAGTCATTTTAGCACGTACATATCTAATAATTTGACTAGCAACAATTTTCTTTGGTGCAACAATACTATCAACCTTTAACACATCTGATAACCCTGTGTAATTCATTCTTGTTACTTTCGCAATTGTCTTTTTATGATATAAGCTTTTTGCGGATAATGATAAAACAATATTTTCTTCATCTAATCCTGTAAGTGCCAGAACTGCATCTGTATTTTCAATACCTTCTTCATTTAATAATTCATCATCACTACCATCACCATGAATAATTGTGACATATGGTAATTTTTCAGCTAAAATTTGATAACGATTTTTATCCTTTTCAATAATTTTAACTTTAATTCCTTGAGTAGATAATTGTTTAGATAAATAATAAGCAATTTTCCCACCAACAACAATGATAACATTTTTAATACGATTTGTGATAACACCGATATCTAAACAAAATCTTGATAAATCTCGATGTGTCCCTGTAATATATAAATGATTGCCTGGTTTAATGGCATAATTTCCATCTGGAATAATTACAGCTTCATTATGACTAACAGCACAAACTAAAATATTTGTTTTAGTAATTTTATGTAATTGATTTAATTCTATTCCTTTTAAATGGCTTTGATCCTCTACAAAGAATTCAGCAAGCTCAACTTTTCCTCTTGAAAAAGTATCTACTTTAACAGCTGAAGGAAATGATAAAACACGTCTAATTTCACTTGCTGCTTCAAGTTCAGGATTAACAATCATTGAAAAACCTAATTGATTTCTCATAAAATCACGTTGCGATGAATAATCAGGATTTCTAACACGTGCAATAGTGTGTCTTGTTCCTATTTTTTTAGCCATTAATCCTGCTAAAATATTTAATTCATCTGAGCAGTTACACAAATAATAAGGTTAGCATCTTCTGCTCCTGCTTTCATTAATATATCATATGAACCACCATTACCTACAACACCTATAACATCATATTGGTTTACAACTTCTTCTACTTTAGTTGCATTTTGATCAACAACAATAATATCATGATCTTCATTTGACATATGTTTAATAAGTGTTTTTCCGACTTTACCGGCTCCCAAAACAATGATTTTCATAAAAAATGAAATCCCCTTAATACAGATAGATATTTTTACCCTTTTTCTTTAATTACTCAACCTATTTTACATTAACCAAACTAAATATCAATGAAAAAATTATTTTTATACAGTATAATAAAAAACTCCACTATATCGTGGAATTTTCATTATTTTTCAACTGCATTATTTACAATAATACGGCTTGCTTGCATACGAGATAAATCTCTTTTGAATCCTTCTAAATCAATTTTTTCTAATACTTGTTCTTTAGTCATTTGATTAGCTTGTCCAACCATATTTAATTGTTCATCTAAAACTTCTTCAGTAACAACAATATTTTCAACAGCAATAATTTCATCAATTAAAGCTTCTAATTTAGCTTGTTGAGTAGCAGATGGTTTCATTTGTTCTCTTAATTTTTCTTCATCCATACCTGTCATTTGTAAGTATTGATCTAATTGAATTCCTTGAGCCATCATTTGATTCGCCATATAAGACATTTGTCTATCTAATGCCTCATCAATTGCATCATCATCTAATTCAACTTCACTATCTGCCATGAAAGCATCAAAAATTGTATTTTCTTTTTGTGCTTCATATTGTTGATCATGTTGTTGTTGTAAACCTTCATTAATATAAGCTTTTAAATCTTCAACTGTTTTAATTTCAGGTACACCTAAACCTTCAACAAAATCATCATTTAATTCAGCTTCTTTTTTTACAGATAATTTTTTAACTGTTACTTTGAAAACAACATCTTGTCCAGCTAAATCTTCTGCTTGATAATTTTCTGGGAAAGTTAAGTTTAAATCTCTTGTTTCATTAACTTTCATACCAATCATTTGTTCTTCAAACCCTGGAATAAATGATCCTGAACCAATTTCTAAATCATAATCATTTCCTGTTCCACCTTCAAAAGCAACATCATCTTTTAAACCAACAAAATCGATTGTAGCGATATCACCGTTTTCAACAGTATCTCCATCTTTTTCTTCTGTTTGACTTGATTGAGCTAAAATCATTTGAATTTGTTGTTCAACTTCTTCATTAGATACAGGTACTTTTTCTACTTTAAATTCAATTCCTTTATAGTTACCTAATTTAATTACTTTACTCATTTATCTATTTCCTTTCATTATATGCCTGTTTATTCTATCATAAAGAAAACTTATTGTCTTTATTTAATCTTAATATCCTTAATATTATTTAAAGTAATTGTTGAATATCCTGACATATCTGTTTCGGTTGTAATATTTTCATGATTTAAATAATCTTCAACATTTAATTCAATAATACGATCATCATCTAAAACCAATTTACATCTTGACATACGATCTAATGAAAGTGGGACATTAACAATTTCATCATCTTCTTCAATTCCTAGATCTCTCATAATCGTTTCAACTTCTTCTTGTGCATTATAATCATCACCCATGACCTTCTTCGCAATTTCCATTGGTTTTAATGGTAAATGTTCCATTACTAAATCAATCATTTCTTTTTTGACCATAGCTGTAGGATCACCTTCAAAAACATTATATTCACTATCGACTTTTTTAACGACTTTATTGACAATACTCATTTTTTGTTTATCTGTTAATTTAGGTTCACCTTTAATATATTGTTCATTAAGATAGTAGCCTGGTTTTCCATCTATTTGAAATCTTTTTTCAATTAAAGAAACTGTGTTTTTATCAACATTGATAATAATTGCTTCTTCAACAGCTGAAGTTTTAGGTGGAAGACTTTGTCTATTAACAAATTTAATAAATCTTTTACCATCTACTTCTTCCACAATAGAAATAGGGGTCACTTTATAATTTAACTTCATGATGAGAATCATCTTTTCTCCATCTACTTTACATTCAACAAACATTAAATTACTATTAGGCATTTCTTCTACATATTTGCTGACAGCAAATAGATCTTGAGCAATCTTTTTAGATTCAGCAATAAATTGTTCATCATCAATGATCATATTTCTAGCCGCTTGTAATAAATGATGTTCACTTCCGACAATGAGTTCTTTAATGGTTGTATTCGTTAAACATTTTTCTATTTTTTTATCATAATATTCAGTTGTTCCTTCTATTAAATCAATAAATTGATCAGAGTAAATAATTTGACTATGTTCCATATCGAGCATATGAATTAATATCTTATCTATAATTGTTGTATTCATCTTTATCACCGAATGTAGTATATCATAATTTTTTATTTTAATATATAATGGATGTGGTGAAGTCTATGAAAATTATAATTGCTGATGCAAAAAGTTTAAAAGAAAAGCATTTTCCTATTGAAAAACAAACACCATTGTTTTTTAATAAAGCAGAATCTTTAAGAAAACAATTAAAAGAATTAGATATTAATCAACTTCATGATTTGATGAAGATTTCTTTTAAACAATCTTCATTAATTTATGATTATTTTCATAATGAGGAAACTTTTGCAGCCATAAATTTATTTAATGGCGTTGTTTTTAAACAGCTTGATTTAAAGAATTATCAAAAAGAAGAATGGGATTATTTAGATAAGCATTTACTAATTAATTCTCCACTTTATGGAATTTTACGTTATAATGATGCTGTAAATTATCATCGTTTAGAAATGAAACATAAATTAAATGAAATAAATTTATATCAGTATTGGTATAAAGAACTAAATGATTATTTAAAAAATGAAGATGTTATTCTTTCTTTAAGTACGAAAGAATATGAAAAAATGTTTGATCTTCCAATCATTCAACTTGATTTTGTGATAAGAAATGGGCATACTTTTAAACGAAATGCCGTGTATTTAAAAAAAGCAAGAGGAATGATGCTCAATTATTTGATTGAACATCATATTGAAGATATTAAACAAATAAAAGAAATTGTAATCGATGATTATCATTTTAGTGAAAATGATTCAAATGATGATCATTGGGTTTTTATAAAAAATGAAAAAATGAAATACATCAAAAAATAGGAGGTTATTTATCATGTATAAAGTTGGTGTTTTAGGAGCAGGTACATGGGGTATGGCTGTCGCAAGAGTATTATGCAATCGTCATCATTCAGTGATGGTTTGGTCGGCTTTACCTCAAGAAATTGAATATATTCAAAAAAACAGAACACATCCAAAATTACCTGAATTAGAAATTCCTGATGATATGGAATTTACAACAGATATTAAAGAAGTATGTAATAGTGAATATCTCGTAGTTGCTGTTCCTTCCATTTTTATGAGAAGTACAATGGAAACAGCTAAAGATTATATTAAAGATCAAATCTTAATCGATCTTGCTAAAGGGGTTGAAAAAGATAGTCTTTATACAATGTCTGAAATTATTCGAGATGTTTTAGGAAATCAAGCAAAAATCGTAGCTCTATCAGGTCCAACCCATGCTGAAGAAGTTGTAAGAGATATGCCTTCAACCATTGTTTCAGCTTGTGATGATTTAGAAGTTGCTGAAAAAGTACAAAATCTTTTCCAAGATACATGCATGCGTGTTTATACAAACATTGATGTCCGCGGGGTTGAATTATGTGGTGCCTTAAAAAATATTATTGCTTTAGCAGCTGGTATTTCCCATGGGTTAAATTATGGTGATAACACTCGTGCTGCCCTTATTACGCGTGGTCTTTCTGAAATGACACGTTTAGGAACAACAATGGGATGCCTTGAACAAACATTCCATGGTCTTGCTGGAATTGGTGATTTGATTGTCACAGCAACAAGCGTGCATAGTCGTAACTTTAAATGTGGAACATTAATTGGACAAGGTTACAATGTTGATGACGCTACAAAAGAAGTTGGTATGGTCGTTGAAGGTTTAAACGCTTTACCTGCTGCAATGCAACTTGCTAAAAGATATGATGTAGAAATGCCAATTACTGCCATGGTCGATGCTATTGTTAAAGGTAAAGTTAGTCCAAATGAAGCAGTCAAGGCATTAATGAATCGTGATCGAAAAACAGAGCTAACAAAGTCTGTTGCAGATATTAATTTTGAAAATAGTATTATTAAAAGTAAAAGAGGGTTAGGTATGAAAAGAGTTATTACTTATGGTACATTTGATTTATTACATTATGGACATATTAATTTATTAAAACGTGCGAAAGCTTTAGGTGATTATTTAATTGTTGCTGTTTCAACTGATGAATTTACACGTTTGAAAAAAGATAAAAAATGTTATTTCTCTTATGAACAAAGAAAAGGTCTACTAGAATCTGTACGTTTTGTAGATTTAGTTATTCCTGAAGAAAATTGGGATCAAAAAATCAAAGATATTAAAGAATATCATATTGATACTTTTGTTATTGGAGATGATTGGAAAGGTAAATTTGATTATCTAAAAGATGAGGGTGTAGAAGTTATTTATTTACCAAGAACTCCTGAAATTTCTACAACTCAAATTAAAGAAGATTTACATCATACAGAAGAAAAATAAAGGCTATAGCAATCGCTATAGCTTCTTTTTTATAAAGGATTGTTATGAAAAAATCATAACAATCCTTTTTGATTTAAATAGTTTTCTAAAAATTCAAAGAATCTTTCCATTTGCTGGTCAGTTCCAATCGTAACTCTTAAATACTGATCAATCAATGGTTTATTCCAATGACGCACAATAATGCCTTCTTTTCTAAGTGCTAAAAATAATTCTTCCCCATCAATCTTTGGATGTTTTACAAATACAAAGTTAGCATAACTATCTGGAACCACAAATCCTAATTCTTTTAGTTTCGTTTTTGTATATTCTCTTGTTTGAATTACTTTTTGACATTTTTCTTTCATATCTTGACTATTTAAAACAGAAACAAGTCCAATTTGTTGAGTTATATAATCAATAGGATACGAGTTAAAAGAATTCTTTACATCATATAAATGAGAGATTGCTTCTTTATTTCCTAAAGCTACTCCTAATCTAGCTCCAGCAAAAGATCTTGATTTAGAAAACGTTTGAATAACCACTAAATTTTCATATTGATGAATAAGTGGGACACATGATTGTCCTCCAAAATCAATATAAGCTTCATCAACAACAACAATACTGTCTGGATTACTTGTTAAAACTTCTTCTATAAAATCTAAAGAAACAAGTAATCCTGTTGGTGCATTAGGATTAGGAAAAATAATTCCTGAATTTGGTTGTTTAAAATCTTCAACATACATTTTAAAATCTTGATCCAAAATAATTTCTTTATAATTCATTTGGTAAAGATCACAATAAACTGGATAAAATGAATAAGAAATATTTGGAAATAATACTGGATCACTTCCATTAAAAAATGTTAAAAATGTAAGTGCTAAAACTTCATCTGAACCATTTCCTAAAAAAACTTGTTCATCTTTTAAACCATGATACTTGGCTAAAGCATGTCTTAATTCTTCTCCATCACTATTTGGATAAAGTTTTAATTTTTCAATATCGATTTCTTTTAAAATATCTTTTATTTGTTTACATGGACCATATGGATTTTCATTCGTATTTAATTTAATCATATTGTTGATTTTTGGTTGTTCACCTGCTACATACGGTTCTACTTGTCTTAATTTATCTTGCCAACTCATTGTTATTCCCCCTCTAACATATCGTTGATGACTTCATAAACATAATCAACTTGTTTTTCTGTCTTTTCTTTTATTTGTTTTTCTACACGATTAAAAGTATAAGCATGATCAGCTTTTTCAAACATATCTAAATCATTATAAGAATCTCCTATACAATAAGAAATCACTTCTTGATCCAATAATGAACAAAGCTTTTTAAGTCCACTTCCTTTAGTACAATCTACTGTAATATCTAAATAAACAACATTGAGTGTTGCATGAATACCTACATATTTTTGGTGGATTTGTTTTTGAATTTCAAGTATTTCATCTAATTTTTCTTGTGGATGAAAAGCACATACAATATCAATATCATCTTGAGTATGATCTAATATTTCTAAAAAATCACCTGCTATTTCTTGATAACCATTTTCTGTTAAAATACATGTTTTTTGATTTATATATCAATATGTTTGTTGACCATCAAAAAATGTATAATTTAGATAAGGATATTTTTGATAGCTTTCTTTAAGTATTTCTTTAGCAATTTCATTTTTTATTTGTTTTCGATAAAGAACTTGATCATTTTGATCAACAATCATTGCTCCATTATTTAAAACAAGATAATCATATTCAAAATATGGTGTGACAAGTTTTGTTTCTTGAATATTTCTTCCTGTACAAAATGAAAAATAATGACCTTGTGTTCTTAATTTTTTTACAGCTTCTTGATCTTTATAAGTAATGGGTAAATTGTCCTTAGCAATTGTTCCATCAATATCACTAAATAATATTTTTTTCATATCTTCTCCTTAAGCTAAGTCTAAAAATAATTGATATAAACGATCATGATTTTCATTTTTTTCAATTAAAGCTTCTTCAATATTTTTAGATATAATTTGATTATCTTTCATACAGATACATAAACCACTTTTTCTTTTTTCTAATAAACAAATGGCTTCTTCTGCCATTTTAGATGCTAAAATACGATCTTCAGGAACAGGTGATCCACCTCTTTGAATATGTCCCAAAACAATTGATCTTCCTGAATATCCAGTTTCTTCGCTAATACGATTAGCTAGTTTTTCAACATCTAATATTTTTTCACTTACAATAATTATCGCATGTTTTTTATGATACTCTTCTTCACATATTTTAAGTTCTTCAATAATTTTATTTTCATCATACTCTGTTTTATCTGTAATAACAATTTCACTACCACATGCAATTGCAGAATAAATAGCAAGATTATCTGCATGATTTCCCATAACTTCAACAACAAAGCAGCGATGATGTGAACTAGACGTATCTCTTAATTTATTAACAGCATCGATAATGTTATAAAGTGCTGTATGAAAACCTATTGTTTCATCTGTTCCATTAATATCATTATCAATTGTTCCAGGAATAGCAATACAATCAATTCCTTTTTGACTAAGTGCTAAAGCTCCTTTATAACTTCCATCTCCCCCAATAACAACAAGTCCATCTATCCCTCTTTGTTTAAGCTGATGAATTGCTTGTTCTTGAACTTTATCTTCCTTAAATGATGGTAATCTTGAAGATTCTAAAATAGTTCCCCCTTTAGATAATATTTCAGAAACATCACTATACCCTAATTTTTTGATATTCCCTGCTACTAATCCTTTATATCCTTCATAAACACCATAAACCTCAAAACCTCTTTTTATTCCTACACGAACAATAGCACGAATAGCCCCATTCATTCCTGGTGCATCTCCTCCTGAGGTTAAAACTGCAATTTTTCTCATCGATTCACCTACTTTTCCCCTATAATTATCCCTATTATACTTGTTTTACATAAAAAGAAAAGGCCAATTTCTTGGCTTTATATAAATTTTTCTAAATTTAAATTTGAATCATAAGAAAATTTTAAACGATATGTATCTTTATAATTAAATATTCTTATTGAAGATTGATCGTTTCCTTTTGATTGTGTCATTCCTTTTCCATAATGAGAAAGTGTTTCTTTTGAAATTTCAGCTTCATTATTTTTTAAATCATTTAATGTTTTTTGAATTAATTCTTGATTATCTTTTTCATTAAATAGTGTAATGATTTGATTTATTTTTGTAACTTGTTGATTTAATTGTTGATATCCATCATCTAATTGTTGAATATCATTTAAATGATATTCAAACTGTAATTGGCTTTCTTTTGATAAATCATAATCATAAGAAATACTCATTGTATTTTGTTTATCTAAAGAAATATCATATTGAACAGATACATAAAGATTATTATTATTTGTTATTTGAAACAAATATTCTGAATCCATATTTTTTGTTCCAACTATTTTTTCTAAAGACGATTCCATGTTATTAATCTTATTGACATATTTTTTACTATTTTTAACATTTTTTGAAAATTCTTTTAAGGAATCATATTGATATACAACTGTTTCTTGATTTGATTTTGTATATGTATTTAATGTTGCTGTTTGATTGATTCCACTATCAGATAATGTATTAAATGCAAAGAAATAAGAAATTCCCATAGGTAAGAAAACAAGTGCAATAATCAAAATTGGATAAATGAATGCGTATTTTCTTTTAGGGGTACGTTTCATTGGTTGATAGCCAGATTGAGGTGTTCCACAATAAGGACATACTTTTGCATTACTTGGTATATTTTTATGGCATTTTGGACATTTTTTCATATTTTATCAATCCTTTCTTTTAATCTTGGTATATTTGGTCTAGCCAAGATGAAAGTTTATCAATATAATCCCGTTTCTTTTCTTTTTGTTTTTTGCTTGGTAATGAATAATAATCTTCATCTAAAAAAGTATATTGATCTACAAATTTCCCATTGATCACTAATTTTAAAGTAGGTGTCCATGAAAAATCAAGTTTTTTTCTCATTTGGTTATATCGAGATTTTCTTTTTTTGTTGCTTCTTGACTATTCGCTTGATCTCGATATTCTTTAATATTGAAATAATAAAGATAAACTCCTTTATTTTTCTTTAAATATTTTTTTAAATAAGGTTCAAATTCTTGACAATCTTTACAATCAGATCTTCCAATATATAAAACAAAATCTTCTTTTTGATTTATTTTCTTTAAAACATCATCATAATTGATTTCTATGATTTGATCTTTTGATAAATCTTTCTGTATAGTATGAGTGGATGTAGTATGACTACACCCACTTAATATACCTATTAAAAATGAAATCAATATGAACTTATTGATTATTTTAATAAAGATTCTCCATCCATTTCTTCAGGAATTGGTAAACCTAATAATTGTAACATTGTTGGAGCTAAATCTCCTAATTTTCCGCCTTCTTTTAATCCTACATGAGAATTAGTAACAATTAAAGGTACAACATTTGTTGTATGTGCAGTAAATGGATTTCCATCTGCATCTAATTCTTCTTCAGCGTTACCATGATCAGCAGTAATTAACATAGTTCCACCTAATTCAAGAACTTTTTCATAGACTTCACCGATACAATCATCAACAACGCTAACAGCTTTGATTGCTGCAGGAATAACACCAGTATGTCCTACCATGTCACAATTTGCAAAGTTAACAATGACAACATCATGAATATCTTTATCTAATTCAGCAATTAATTTATCTTTTACTTCATAAGCTGACATTTCAGGTTGTAAATCATAAGTAGCAACTTTTGGTGAATTAACTAATACACGAGTAGCTCCTTCGATTTCTTTATCTACCCCACCATCAAAGAAGAAAGTTACGTGAGCATATTTTTCAGTTTCAGCAATACGTAATTGTTTTAAACCTTGAGCTGATAAGTAATCACCTAATGTATTTGTAAGTTCAGGTGAAACGAATGCGATTTCTCCATTAACGCTGTCTGCATATTTCATCATACATACGAATTCTAAATCTTTAACTTGTTTTTCAGGTACATATCCTTCATAGAATGTAGGATTTGTGATTACTGTAGCTAATTGGATTGCTCTATCTGGTCTGAAGTTAGCGAAGATTACTGAATCTCCATCATCAATTGTTCCTTCAACGTTTTTGTTGTAACCAGGGATAACGAATTCATCTAAAACATCTTTAGCATAAGAATCTTTTACATATTGAACTGGACATTCAAAAGATTCACCTTCTTGACATACGATTGCATCGTAAGCTAATTTAACACGATCAAATCTTTTATCTCTGTCCATTGCATAGTATCTACCAGAAATTGATGCAATTTGTCCAACACCGATTTCTTCAATTTTTTCTTGTAATTCTTTTACGAAATCAACACCACTATCAGGAGCAACATCTCTTCCGTCTAAGAAAGCATGTACATATACTTTATCTAAACCTTGTTGTTTAGCTAATTCTAATAAACCATAGATATGTTCATTTGATGAGTGAACACCACCATTTGATAATAATCCCCAAATATGTAATTTAGAACCATTATCTTTAGCATGTTGAATTGCTTTTAAGAATTTTTCATTTTCAAAAAAAGTTTTTTCATTTAAAGCTTTATTAATTAAAGTTAATGATTGATAAACAGTTCTTCCTGCTCCAATATTTAAATGCCCAACTTCACTATTTCCCATTTGTCCATCAGGTAAACCAACTGGCATACCACTAGCTGAAATAGTTGTGTTTGGATACATAGCCATTAAATCATCTAAATTAGGTGTATTAGCAAGTCTTACAGCATTACCATTAATGCTTTCAGAAATACCATAACCATCCATAATACATAATACGATAGGTCTTTTTTTCATTTTTTTGTTTCCTCCATTAATACGTTATACATATTATCATTTTTGTTATCGTGTTTCAATTCATTTAGCTATATAAAATCAGTATTTTTTATTTCATTTCTTTTTAGTTTTTTGTGGTGTAGCAAGCAATGAAACACCGCAAAAAGTAATGAATAAAGGCCAGTATTCTTGAATATAATAAACAATAATTGAAACAATACCTTTGAATTCATTTGTTCGATCTAACGTTAAGATGATTCCCAAAACAATCAAAACAATACCACAATTTTTTTTAATATTCATTTTATTCACCTAGTTTTATTTTATCTTGGATAAAATAAAAAAGATGTCCAAAAAAATCATACGATTTCTTTAAATATCTTTTTTGCATAATCTAGTAATTGAATGATATTGACTTCTTCTTGTCCTTTTTGTGAAAAAACATAAACTTTATCGTCCTCAAAAAAATCAAAACGATTTGAATGGATAATACTATTAATATCTTTTCTTCTTTCTTGATTTAAAGTAATAAATTGATTTTCACACATTTTTCTTAGAATAATACACAAAGAAGCAAGTGATAATTCTAATTGACACTTTGTTTTTAAAAGATCCCTTTCAATTATATAATTAGCTATCTCTTGATTATTTTTTAATCTATTTAATTGATTTAAAATCATTTCTACTTTAACAACCTCTATATTTAATTGTTCTAAATAACAACTTAACTTTATTTGCCTTTTATTCATTCTTAAGCTCCTTATAAATTGATAACAGTTGTTTAGCATATAAAACAAGTGATAGTAACATCAACACAATACAAACAAAAATTGAAATAGTTGCAAAAATAGAATTTGGAATATGTATTCCAATTAATACGATTGCGACAACATCAAAGATAGCAGTAGAAATTTTCCCCCACCATGAGGCTCCTTGGACCTTTGCTCCTTTTTCATATAAATAAAGTCCCCCTAAAGCCAGCATTCCATCTTTTAAAACAATGATAAGAAGTAATAACCACATCCATGAATACGTATAAACTAAAACAAACGCAACCGTAAATTGTGTCAATTTATCAGCAATTGGATCTATAACTTTCCCAAAATCAGTAATCATCTGGTAATGTCTTGCAATGTAACCATCTAAAAAATCAGACAGACCTGAAATAATTAAAATAGTAGCACATATATAATAATCTTCTTTACTTCCAGCTAAAAAATAGCGGTGTAAAAAAATAGGAATAAGTATTATTCTTAAATAACATAAACAATTAGGTATATTAAATAATTCTTTAAGTCTTATTTTTTTCATAATTTTCACCTTCTGTATTAGTAATATAATCTTACAGTTTAATGATAAAAATTTCAACCTAAACAAAAAAAGGGAGATTTCTCCCTCATGAATTTTAATATTCTTTTTCTAATAAAGCTGCAGCTGCTTTATCAATAATTACAGTTACATCTTTATGATTTTGTAATACACTAGCTGGTAATTCTGGAGTTACAGGTCCTTCAATCATTCCTTTAACAGCATCTTCTTTATTTTTACCACAAGCAATTAAAACAACACTTTTAGCATCCATAATATTTTGAATTCCCATAGAGATTGCTTGTTTTGGAACAGCATCTTCATCTCCATTAAAGAATAATCTTGCATTGTCTTTAATAGTACTTTCTTTTAAATCAACATAATGTGTTTTTGAATTAAAATCAGTTCCTGGTTCATTGAATCCAATATGTCCATTTGAACCAATTCCTAATAATTGAATATCAATTGGATTTTCAGCTAACATTTTATTATATTCATCACAGTTTTCTTGAATATTTCCTTGTCCACATGGAACATGAACATTTTCATCTTTAATATCAATTCCATTAAATAAGTTTTTATACATAAAATAATGATAGCTTTGTGGATGACTTGCATCTAATCCAAAATATTCATCTAAGTTGTATGATTTAACATCTTTATATGATGTATGATTTTTTTCATGATCTTCTCTTAATAATTCATACATTCTAACAGGTGTAGATCCTGTAGCTAATCCTAAAATACTATTTGGTTTTTCCTTTACTTGATTAATAAAAATTTTTGCTGCTTCTTGGCTTGCTTCTTCATAATTTTCAACAATAATAACTTTCATTGCAAACTCCTCCTCGATAACATCTTATCATGTCTAGACAAACAATTCAATAAATACTTGTTTTTTTTCTTAAAAAGTCCTTTCGTACAATGAAAATGTCTTTATTTTTCAATAAAAATAGGTTAGAATTGGAATGTAAATATGGAGGTGTTTAATACTATGATTAAAGGTATTGGGGCTTCTAGTGGTATTGCAATTGCTAAAGCGTACAAACTAGTTATGCCTGATTTAACTGTAACACAAAACACTGTAGAAGATGTTGCAGCTGAAATCAAAAAATTTGAAGATTGTATGGCTGAAACAGCTAAACAATTAGAAGCAATTAAAGAAGCTGCTTCTAAAAACTTATCAGCTGAAGAAGCTGCTGTATTTGATGCTCATGCATTAGTACTTCAAGATCCTGAATTAAAAACACAAGTTTTAGACAAAATCAATAATGAAAAATTATGTGCTGAAGCTGCATTAGATGCAGTTGCAAATAGTTTCATTGCAATGTTTGAAATGATGGATGATGATTATTTTAGAGAAAGAGCTGCTGATATTAAAGACGTTTCTCGTCGTTTGTTAGCTAATTTACTTGGTAAACCATTACCAAACCCTGCTTTAATTGATGAAGAAGTTGTTATTATCGCTGATGATTTAACTCCTTCTGATACAGCACAATTAAATAAAAACTTAGTTAGAGGATTTGCTACTAATATTGGTGGTAGAACTTCTCACTCAGCTATCATGGCTCGTTCTTTAGAAATTCCTGCAGTTGTTGCTTGTAAAACAATTACAGAAGAAGTTAAAGATGGAGATTTAATTGTTCTTGATGGTATTGAAGGAACAGTTATGATCAATCCTGATGAAGCAACTGTTAAAGAATATGAAACTAAACGTGCTGAATTCATCGCTTATAAAGAAGAATTAAAGAAATTAGTTAATGAAAAAACAATTACTACTGATGGACATCAAGTTGAATTAGTTGCTAACATTGGTTCAGCAAAAGATTTAGCAGGTGTTAAAGAAAATGGTGGTGAAGGTGTTGGATTATTCAGAACTGAATTCTTATATATGGAATCTGCTGAATTACCAACTGAAGAACAACAATTTGAAGTTTATAAAGAAGTATTAGAAGGTATGGAAGGTAAACCTGTTGTTGTTAGAACATTAGATATCGGTGGAGATAAAGAAATCGAAGCTATTGATTTACCAAAAGAAATGAATCCATTCTTAGGTGTTCGTGCAATCCGTTTATGTTTCCAAAGAGAAGATATCTTTAGAACTCAATTAAGAGCATTACTTAGAGCATCAGTTTATGGTGATTTAAGAATCATGTTCCCTATGATTGCTACTTTACAAGAATTCCGTAAAGCTAAAGGAATCTTAATGGAAGAAAAAGAAAAATTAGTTGCTGAAGGTGTTAAAGTAAGTGATACATTACAAGTTGGTATCATGATTGAAATTCCTGCAGCAGCTGTATTAGCTCATAAATTTGCTAAAGAAGTTGATTTCTTCTCAGTAGGAACAAATGACTTAGTACAATATACATTTGCAGCAGACAGAATGTCTTCTGGTGTAAGTTATTTATATCAACCATTCAACCCATCAATCTTAAACTTATTAAAACATGTTATCGATTCAGCACATGCTGAAGGTAAATGGGCTGGTATGTGTGGAGAAATGGCTGGTGAAGCTATTGCAGCTCCATTATTACTTGGTTTAGGATTAGATGAATTCTCTATGTCAGCTACTTCAATCTTAGCTCAAAGAAAATTAATTAAGAGCGTATCAAAAGCTGATATGGAAGCTTTAGTAGAAAAAGCATTAGATTGTGCGACTTCTGAAGAAGTTGTTGAATTAGTTAAATCTACAGTAAAAATGTAATAATAAAGGCCTCGAAAAGAGGTCTTTTTTTACTAATTTCCAATAATAATTCATACAAAAAGTCAAGATTTTCAGAAAGTTTATAAACATCAAATAATAGCAACTTAAAATTAACTCTATTTTATATGATGCAATAACACATATCAGAAAAAAAAGTCATACCACAATAGTATGACCTGTCAACGATCATGTAAAAACATAAAAAAAAAGAAGGAACTGGCAACGAGCTATTTTCGCACAATGTACTATCTTCGCCGCGATGATGCTTAACTTCTGTGTTCGGAATGGGTACAGGTGTGTCCATCATGCTATCATTACCAGATTCTTCTTGTCAAGTGTCTTCAGGACACTCAAAACCAGACAGTAGTTTTTCTTCTTTCAAGCTCGCTTGCCTTTTCGGTCAAGCCCTCGACCTATTAGTATCAGTCCGCTTAACATGTCACCATGCTTACACTCCTGACCTATCTACCTTATCGTCTTTAAGGGGTCTTACTTGCTTGCGCAATGGGAAATCTCATCTTGAAGTGGGTTTCACACTTAGATGCCTTCAGCGTTTATCCCTTCCGCATTTAGCTACCCAGCTATGCCACTGGCGTGACAACTGGTCCACCATTGATGCGTCCATCCCGGTCCTCTCGTACTGAGGACAGCTCTTCTCAAATTTCCTGCGCCCACGACAGATAGGGACCGAACTGTCTCACGACGTTCTGAACCCAGCTCGCGTACCGCTTTAATGGGCGAACAGCCCAACCCTTGGAACCGACTTCAGCTCCAGGATGCGATGAGCCGACATCGAGGTGCCAAACCTCCCCGTCGATGTGAACTCTTGGGGGAGATCAGCCTGTTATCCCCAGGGTAGCTTTTATCCGTTGAGCGACGGCCTTTCCATTCAGCACCGCCGGATCACTAAGCCCGACTTTCGTCCCTGCTCGACTTGTAGGTCTCGCAGTCAAACACCCTTTTGCCTTTGCACTCTGCGCTTGGTTTCCATCCAAGCTGAGGGTATCTTTGGGCGCCTCCGTTACTCTTTGGGAGGCGACCGCCCCAGTCAAACTGCCCGACTGACACTGTCCCGTCAACGGCTCTACGTCGTCCGGTTAGAAATCCAATACAACAGGGGTAGTATCCCAACAGCGGCTCCTTGAATACTGGCGTATCCATCTCTTTGCCTCCTACCTATCCTGTACATGCTGCATCAAATCCCAATATCAACCTGCAGTGAAGCTCCATGGGGTCTTTCCGTCTAGTCGCGGGTAACCTGCATCTTCACAGGTACTAAGACTTCACCGAGTCTACAGCTGAGACAGCGCCCAAATCGTTACGCCTTTCGTGCGGGTCAGAACTTACCTGACAAGGAATTTCGCTACCTTAGGACCGTTATAGTTACGGCCGCCGTTTACTGGGGCTTCAGTTCAGGGCTTCACTTGCGTTAACCCCTCCCCTTAACCTTCCAGCACCGGGCAGGCGTCACCCCCTATACTTCGCCTTGCGGCTTAGCAGAGAGCTGTGTTTTTGGTAAACAGTCGCTTGGGCCGTTTCACTGCGGCTCATATCTCTATGAGCACTCCTTCTCCCTAAGTTACGGAGTCATTTTGCAGAGTTCCTTAGCTATAGTTCTCTCGCTCACCTTAGGATTCTCTCCTCACCCATGTGTGTCCATTTTCGGTACGGGCCATATATACTTAACGTTAGAAACTTTTCTTGGAAGTTCCTCCACTGCCTTCCGTACTCGCCGTAGCTTTCCGTACGCTTCACGCCTTCTCGTTTCGGATGGTGGATTTGCCTGCCATCCCGATATCTCGCTTGCACCAGCTCTTCCAGCCGCTGGCTGCAGCTTCCTCTCTCCGTCATTCCTTCACATATATACGGGTACAGGAATCTCTACCTGTTGTCCATCGACTACGCCTTTCGGCCTCGCCTTAGGTCCCGACTTACCCAGAGCGGACGAACCTTCCTCTGGAAACCTTGGGTTTTCGGTGCGTGGGATTCTCACCCACGTTCCGCTACTCACACCGGCATTCTCTCTTCCATGATCTCCACACGTCCTTTCGGTCGTACTTCTCCGTTCATGGAACGCTCCCCTACCATCCCTTGGGATCCATAGCTTCGGTAGTATGCTTAGCCCCGGTAAATTATCGGCGCAGAGTCATTCGACTAGTGAGCTGTTACGCACTCTTTAAAGGATGGCTGCTTCTGAGCCAACCTCCTAGTTGTCTGTACATCTCCACATCCTTTTCCACTTAGCATACATTTTGGGACCTTAGCTGATGGTCTGGGCTGTTTCCCTCTTGACAACGGACCTTATCACCCGCTGTCTGACTGCCGAGCATGTTGGCGTGACATTCGCAGTTTGATTATGCTCAGTACCCCGAGATGGGGCCATCACATATTCAGTGCTCTACCTTCACGCAACTCTTCTCTCGACGCTAGCCCTAAAGCTATTTCGGGGAGAACCAGCTATCTCCGGGTTCGATTGGAATTTCACCCCTAGCCACAACTCATCCGCCAACGTTTCAACGGGGGTCGGTTCGGTCCTCCATCGGGTTTTACCCCAACTTCAACCTGGTCATGGCTAGATCACCCGGTTTCGGGTCTACTGCATGCAACTCGCGCCCTCTTAAGACTCGCTTTCGCTTCGGCTCCGCATATCCTGCTTAACCTCGCTCCATACAGTAACTCGCCGGTTCATTCTACAAAAGGCACGCCATCACCCTTTAACGGGCTCTGACTTCTTGTAGGCATATGGTTTCAGGTTCTCTTTCACTCCCCTCCCGGGGTTCTTTTCACCTTTCCCTCACGGTACTGGTTCACTATCGGTCACTCTCTCGTATTTAGCCTTGCCGGATGGTCCCGGCTGATTCAGACAGGATTTCTCGTGTCCCGCCCTACTCAGGTGTCATCTCTCTCCAGTCTCTCATTTCGAGTACGGGGCTCTCACCCTCTCTCGCTCACCTTCCCATGTGATTCCTCTATGATCCTCTGTCAGATTCCTCGATGATCCTACTACCCCGATCCTAAAATCGGTTTGGGCTCTTTCCCTTTCGCTCGCCGCTACTCAGAAAATCATTCTTATTTTCTCTTCCTGCAGGTACTTAGATGTTTCAGTTCCCTGCGTCTCGCCTCATCATGTCTATGTATTCGACATGTGATACACGGATATGACTCCGTGTGGGTTCCCCCATTCGGATATCGACGGCTCTTCACGTGCTTACCGCTCACCGTCGCATTTCGCTGTTTGCTGCGTCCTTCTTCGCCGGAGTGTGCCTAGGCATTCCCCATACGCCCTTTCTTGCTTTACCTTCTAGGTTTGCTTGCTTGAACTTTTTTTCGTTTACACTTGCTGTAAAATCTTAGTTACTTTCGACTTTTCGTACTAGACCTTATTTTTTCTTTAATGTCTAATCTCTTCTTTATCGTTTTCGCAATTTTTTTACTACTATCCAGTTTTCAATGTCCTCTTGAATGTCATGGACATTCAAAACCAAACAAGAAAGCACAACTTTCTCTCCCTAGAAAGGAGGTGATCCATCCCCACGTTCCCGTAGGGATACCTTGTTACGACTTCACCCCAATCATCAGTCCCACCTTAGACAGCTCCTTCCTTGCGGTTAGGCCACCGGCTTCGGGTGTTACCGACTCTCATGGTGTGACGGGCGGTGTGTACAAGGCCCGAGAACGTATTCACCGCGACATGCTGATTCGCGATTACTAGCGATTCCATCTTCGTGCAGTCGAGTTGCAGACTGCAGTCCGAACTGAGAACAGTTTTATGGGTTTCGCTCCACCTCGCGGCTTCGCTTCCCTCTGCTCTGTCCATTGTAGCACGTGTGTAGCCCAGGTCATAAGGGGCATGATGATTTGACGTCATCCCCGCCTTCCTCCGGCTTGTCACCGGCAGTCTCGCCAGAGTCCCCAACTTAATGCTGGCAACTGGCAACAGGGGTTGCGCTCGTTGCGGGACTTAACCCAACATCTCACGACACGAGCTGACGACAACCATGCACCACCTGTCTTCTCTATAGCTATCTCTCCATCTCTGGAGCCTTTAGATCGATGTCAAGACCTGGTAAGGTTCTTCGCGTTGCTTCGAATTAAACCACATGCTCCACCGCTTGTGCAGGCCCCCGTCAATTCCTTTGAGTTTCATTCTTGCGAACGTACTACTCAGGCGGAGTACTTATTGCGTTAACTGCAGCACTGAGATTTGACTCCCAACACTTAGTACTCATCGTTTACGGCGTGGACTACTAGGGTATCTAATCCTATTTGCTCCCCACGCTTTCGGGACTGAGCGTCAGTTATGCGCCAGATCGTCGCCTTCGCCACTGGTGTTCCTCCATATATCTACGCATTTCACCGCTACACATGGAATTCCACGATCCTCTCACACACTCTAGCTCTACGGTTTCCATGGCTTACCGAAGTTAAGCTTCGATCTTTCACCACAGACCCTTAGTGCCGCCTGCTCCCTCTTTACGCCCAATAATTCCGGATAACGCTCGCCACCTACGTATTACCGCGGCTGCTGGCACGTAGTTAGCCGTGGCTTTCTTATAGAGTACCGTCACTTGGATATCATTCCCTATATCCACCGTTCTTCCTCTATGACAGAAGTTTACATAACGAATTACTTCTTCCTTCACGCGGCGTTGCTCGGTCAGGGTTTCCCCCATTGCCGAAAATTCCCTACTGCTGCCTCCCGTAGGAGTCTGGGCCGTGTCTCAGTCCCAGTGTGGCCGGTCACCCTCTCAGGTCGGCTACGCATCGTCGCCTTGGTAGGCCGTTACCCTACCAACCAGCTAATGCGCCATAAGTCCATCATCTACCAGTCCCGTAGCACTTTTCATATAGAGTTCATGCGATCTCTACACCTATGCGGTCTTAGCTGACGTTTCCATCAGTTATCCCCCTGTAGATGCCAGGTTACTTATGTATTACTCACCCGTTCGCCACTCTTCACCGAAGTGAAGCGTTCGACTTGCATGTATTAGGCACGCCGCCAGCGTTCATCCTGAGCCAGGATCAAACTCTCCATTGTCTTATTTCTTTCAGACAACTTTGGTCTGTTTAGCTCTTTTTTATTTCTTTAACTTAATTGACGTTGTGTTTTATTCTTTCCTGTTCAGTTTTCAATGTCCTCTCACTTGACTCTCTCGTCGAGTGCCCATTTATATTACCATCCCCTCTCCCTTTTGTAAAGCTTTTTTTCTGTCTTTTTTTGTTTTTTTCTCTATTTCCCTCTTTTTCTGCCTTTATATCAACGTTTTTTTATCTATATTTTTTTGTCATGATTAAAAGAAACGATCTTTACAGAACGTTTCTTTGCCTTATGACTATATGATTTCTTTACTGTCCAGGATGATCGTTGTTGGTCCATCATTGATCAGCGAGACTTTCATCATCGCTCCAAAGATTCCTGTTTCTGTATGGACCCCTGCATTTTCTAATGCTTTATTAAAATATTCATATAATGGTTTTGATATTTCTGGTTTAGCAGCATCTAAAAAACTAGGTCTCCTTCCTTTTTTACAATTTGCATATAAAGTAAATTGTGAAATAGAAAGGATTTCTCCTTTGATATCCATCAATGATAAATTCAATTTTTCATTTTCATCTTCAAAAATTCTTAAATTGATAAGCTTATTAATCATCTTATCAACAATTTCTTCATTATCATCATTCGTAATACCTACTAATACCATAAACCCTTGTTTGATTTGTCCATTTATTTTTCCTTCAATTTCCACACTTGCTTCACTTACTCTTTGTACAACTAATCTCATATTCATTTCTACCTTTCTTTTTATAAAAGTGTTATAATCATTATAATTCATTTTGTATTAAGGAGGAAGATTTTTTTATGAGTGGAACTTTAGCTTATAATATGAGACCTCAATCTCTTTTAGATATATTAGGACAAAAACATATTATTGGTGAAAATGGTTTATTTACTAAATTTGTAGAAAAGAATCATCCAATGTCTGTTATTTTATATGGCCCACCAGGTTGTGGTAAAACAACTCTCGCAATGGCTTTGGCTCATGATTTAAATATGCCTTGTCGTACTTTTAATGCATCTACAGGAAATAAAAAAGAAATGGATTTGATTATTGAAGAAGCTAAATTATCTAATGGTCTTTTTGTCATTATCGATGAAATTCATCGTATGAATAAAATGAAACAAGATAATTTACTTCCTTATGTAGAAAGTGGTCTATTGATTATTGTTGGATGCACAACAGCTAATCCTTATCATTCAATCAATCCTGCCATTCGTTCAAGATGTCAAATCATTGAAGTTAAGCCTTTAACTCAAGAAGATATTATTCAAGGTTTACATCACGCTTTAGATAGCGAAAAAGGCTATCACCATCAATATCAATGTGATGAAGAAGTCTTGCAACATATTGCTCGTCTTTCATCAGGAGATATTCGTTTTGCATATAATTGTTTAGAAGTATGTACAATTATTTCTCATGATAATCATATTACTATTGAAGATGCTAAAAATGCTTTAACACAAGCTAATGGTCAATTTGATAAAGATGAAGATCAATATTATGATACTTTAAGTGGTTTACAAAAATCTATTCGTGGAAGCGATCCTAATGGAGCTATGTATTATTTTGCAAAGTTGATAGAATATAATGATATTGAATCTTTAGAAAGACGTGTCCTTGTTTGTGCATATGAAGATGTTGGACTTGCTAATCCAAATGCTTGTATGCGTACTGTTGCTGCTTTTCAAGCTGCCAGAACAGTAGGATTTCCTGAGGCAAGAATTCCTATTGCAAGTGCTATTATTGATTTATGTCTTTCACCTAAATCTAAATCATCAGAAGCAGCTATTGATGCTGCCTTAGCTTCTTTAAGACAACAATCTTTGCCTGCACCTGAATATTTAAGATTAACACCTGTTGGTCTAGAAGAGGATGAAAAATATAATTATGACCGTCCTGAGTTATGGGAATATATTCAATATTTACCCGATCAAATCGCAAATAATCAATTCTATGTACCTTGGATGACAAGTCAATATGAAAAAGCATTAGCTGAAAATTATCGACGTATTTTAAAACATGGGCGTACAAATAATATTAAAAAATTAAATCATACAAAAAAATCCTAAACTTTTAGGATTTTTTCTATATCATCTGTTGCTTGTTCAATGGTTTGTTCAAAGTTTTCTAAATTCACATCATACCAATGAACATCAAATTGGTTTTTAAACCAAGTATACTGTCTTTTAGCGTATTGTCTTGAATGTTTTTTTATTAGCTCTAAAACATCATTTAAATCAATCTGATGATCATAATAATCAAACCATTCTTTATAACCAATCGCTTTCATACTTTGATGATTTCTTGTAAGTCCTTGACTATAAAGACAATCCATTTCTTCTTTTAAACCATTTTCCATCATCACATCAACACGTTTGTTAATTCTTTCATATAAAACATCTCTAGGAAGCGTTAATCCCACAAAATAAGCATCATATAAACAAATATGCTCTTGTTCTTCTAACATTTCACTTTTTCTCTTACCTGTTGTTTCATAAATTTCAATAGCTCTTAAAACACGTCGACGATTATTAAAATGTAATATTTTTGCACTTTCTTCATCGATTGATTTTAAATGATCATGTAATTGTTCATTTGTATAATCTTTATATTTTTCATTTATTGCATGATGATCGTTTTCCATTTCATCAAATTGATAATCATATAAAGCTGCTTTTATATACAATCCCGTTCCACCAACAATTATTGGAACATGTCCTCTTTGGGTAATTTCTGTTATCTTTTTTCTTACTGTTTGTTGAAAATCATGAACACTGTATGTTTCATCAGGATTTAAAATATCTACACAATGATGAATAATACCTTCTTTTTCTTCTTCTGTGACTTTAGCAGTTCCTATATCCATCTGTTTATAAATTTGCATAGAATCTCCACTAATAACTTCTCCATTGAACTTTTTAGCAAGAGCCACTCCCATTTTTGTTTTACCAACACTTGTTGGTCCAATTACAACAATTACTTTTTCCATTATACGACCCTCTTAAATAATTTTTCTAATTCATATGCTGAATAATGAATAATCGTTGGTCTTCCATGTGGACAAACATAAGGATTATCACAACGCATTAAATTATCAACAATTGTTTGCATTGACTCAATTGATAGATGACTATTTCCTTTTAAAGATGCTTTGCAACTTAATGTTGCTATAGCATGTTCTTGTAAAGAAAGTAAATCAATTTTATTATCTTTTAATATCTGTTGAATCATATCTTCAATAAATAAATGTTCATTAATTTGATTCATCCACATTGGCAGTTGTTTAATAATAAAACCATTACCAAAAGGCTCTAAATCAATGCCAACTTCTTTTAATAAATCTTTTCTTTCTTCAATCATCATACATTCACTTAAAGGATATTCAACTGTAATAGGTATTAATAAATCTCTCATTGTCATATCTGGATGACTATATTTTTCTAGAAAATATTCATAATTGATTCTTTCTTGTGCAGCATGTTGATCTATCAAATACATTCCACTATCATCTTCACCTACAATATAAGTTCCATGAATTTGTGCTTTTACAAATATTTTCTTTTTCATTTCTTTTAAAGACACTTCAACTTTTTCAAGTTGGATAGGTTCTTCAACAAGCTTTTCTACAGGTTCTGTTATATATTCATTTTTTTCTTCATGAACAAATAGTGGTTGTTTTTTTTCTTGAATAAATGAAGTTTGTGGTTTTTCTTGAACTTTTGTAGGAATTTCTTGTCTAAAATCAATATCTAGATCCATTTGATCTAGTTGTGGCTTAAAGACTGGTCTTTCTTCTTTGACTTGGTAAGTTAAATTAACATTTTCCAAAGTTTTAGATACCGCATCAAAAATCAATTGTTTTAATTCGTATTCTTTAGAAAACTTAACTTCTAACTTGCTTGGATGAACATTGACATCCACTAAATAAGGATCAATTTCAATATTGATGACTGCAATAGGATAACGATTATCTGCTAAATATTTACGATATGCTTGATTAATAGCATCGATTGCTACTTGATTTTTAACAATACGATGATTGACCATCGTAACAATATGATTCTTACTTGCCCTATTCACTTCAATTTTGCCAATAAAACCTTCTATTTGAAATTCATCATTTCCAGCTTTTAAATTCAACATGTTTTTAACCACAGATAACCCATAAATCTGATGAATAACTTCTAATAAATTTCCATTTCCATTTGTTTTATAAGTCATCTTATCATTATGTATTAAAGTAAAAGCAATATCTGGATGAGATAAAGAAAGTCTTTCTACATAATTTTGTATATGTGCAAATTCAGCATTGACAGATTTTACATATTTTAATCTTGCTGGTACATTTTGAAAAAGCTTTGAAACAGAAATATTTGTTCCTCTATTAAGATCACTTTGTTTTTGTTCAATAAATTTACCAAATTCATAAATTACTGTTGATCCTTGACTTCCATCACTGGTTTTTAAAACAAAACGAGAAATAGAAGCAATGGAAGGAATAGCTTCGCCTCTAAAGCCTAATGTTTGAATACAAAATAAATCTTGATCATTATAGATTTTACTTGTTGCATGTCTTGAAAAACAAAGACGTGCATCATCTTTATCCATTCCTGATCCATCATCAATAATTTGAATTAAATTCATTCCTCCTTCTTCTATAATAATATCTATTTTAGAAGAAGATGCATCAATACTATTTTCAACTAATTCTTTGACAACATTTGCTGGTCTTTCAATGACTTCACCAGCTGCTATTTTATTTGCTAAAATATCATCAAGTTGTTTTATTTTCATAGGCCACCTCTACTTTACTAATTTCTTTAATTCGATTAAAGTTGACAAAGCATCTAATGGTGATAAAGCCATTGGATCAATTGTCTTTAAATATTTTTCAACTTCACTTTCTTTTTCAATGACTTGAACTTGTTTTTCTTCAATTAAACGATCTTCTACGTTATTTTCTTCAAGTGTTTCTAATACTAAATTAGCACGATTGATTACTTCATCTGGTAATTTAGCAAGTTTAGCCACATTGACCCCATAAGATTTATTAGAACGTCCTTTTTTAATTAAATATTCAAATACTAAATGATCATTATCTACTCTAGCACTGGCATGAACATTTTGAATTCCAAGACCTTTATCTTCTAAAAATGTAAGTTCATGGTAGTGGGTTGAAAATAATGTCATACAATGAATTTCACTGGCAATATATTCAATCATTGCCTGGGCAATAGCCATTCCATCAAAAGTTGCTGTTCCTCGACCAATTTCATCAAATAAAATCAACGATTTTTCACTAGCAAAACGTAAAGCATTATTCGCTTCTAACATTTCCACCATGAAAGTTGATTGACCACTAATTAAATCATCACTTGCTCCAATACGCGTAAAGATTTGATCAAAAATCGTTAAATTAGCATATTTAGCAGGAACAAATGAGCCAATTTGCGCCATAATAACAATTAAAGCTACTTGTCTCATATAAGTCGATTTACCACCCATATTTGGCCCTGTAATTAAGACAACTGGTGAATTTTCATCAATTGAAACATCGTTAGGTACATATTTACCATGCCCCATGACTTTTTCAATGACACCATGTCTACCTTCTTTAATATCCATGATTTTTTGATCATTAAAGACAGGTCTTACATAACTATTTTCACTTGCTAACATTGCAAGAGATTGATAAACATCTACACGCGCGATAATTTTCGAAACATCTTGAATCAAATGGACTTCTTTTTTGATCTCATTTCTAACTTGAGTAAATAAAACATATTCTAATTTTTGAATTTTATCTTGTGCTGATAAAATCTTACTTTCCATATCTTTTAATTCAGGTGTAATAAATCTTTCTGCATTCGATAAACTTTGTTTTCTTGTATATTCGAATTCATCTTTAACAAGATCTAAACTTCCTTTTGTAACTTCAATATAATAACCAAAGACACGATTATACCCAACTTTTAAGTTTTTAATACCTGTTTTTTCTCTTTCTTTTTGTTCAAAATCAACTAACCATTGTTTTCCATGATCTCTTAAATAACGTAATTCATCTAATTCTTCATTAAAATGATCTTTGATAATATTTCCTTCTTTAATCGTAAGAGGAGGATTATCAATAATAGCATCATCAATGAGTTTTGTAATATGTGATAGATCAATGATTTGATTGGCTAATTGATCTGTTAAAGGTTCATTGAATGAATAAAGTTGTTGTTTTAATTCTGGTAAGACTTTTAAAGAAGAAGCAATCCATTTTAAATCTCTTGCATTAATGTTTCCAAAAGCAATACGACTTGATAGTCTTTCTAAGTCATAGATTTCTTTTAATATTTCTTTAATACTTTCTCTTTGAATAAATTGTTGAGTAAAGATTTCAACAATATCTAATCTTTCTTCAATGGCTTCTTTTTTTAAAAGTGGTCGATCAATATAATTTTTTAAAAGTCTTGCTCCCATTGCTGATTTTGTCATATCTAATAGCCAAAATAAGGAACCATATTTTTCATGATCTTTAGAATTTTCAGTTAATTCTAATGATTTTTTAGTATAAAGATCCATTGTCATAAAATCTTGATTATTGATTTCTTCAATCATTTGAAGATGTTCTAAGTCTCTTTTTTGTGTTTCAATTAAATAATTTAATAATAAAGTAGATACTTTGATTTCTTTTAAATCTTTTATATTATGAAAAATATCTCGATATTTTTCATTAAATGTTTCATTATCATAATGAGATACCATAATTGAATCATTAAAGTTATATGTACAATCACTTTTAACAACAATTTCTTTAACTTCCATCGAAGCTAATTGATTATTTAAAAGATGATCCTTTTTATCAATATTGACGACTTGAAATTCACCTGTTGTAATATCACAAAAAGCAAGCGTATAAACAAAATCAAAAATCATCATACATGCGATATAATTATTTTTATTCTTTGTCATCGATTCATCAAAAATAGTACCTGGTGTGACAATTTGAACAACACCACGTTCAACAATACCTTTTTTTCCAGGATCTGTTAATTGTTCAACAATCGCGACTTTATGTCCATTATCTACTAATTTTTGAATATATCCACTTGCACTATGAAAAGGAACACCACACATTGGAACTCTTTCTTTAGCGCCGGCATTTTTCCCTGTTAAAGCAAGTTCTAGTTCTTTAGAAACAATTATCGCATCATCAAAGAACATTTCATAGAAATCCCCTAATCTAAACATCACAATAGCATCTTTATTTTGTTCCTTGATACCTAAATATTGCATCATCATTGGACTGTATTTTTGTTTCATTTTTACACCTCATTCTAATTCGTTGATTATTATAACATAGAAAGAAACATCTTTCTATGTTATGAAATCGGGATTAATTTTCATTTCAAGTTCTTCATCATTTGTTTTACTTTCTACAAGAATTGTTGTATCACCAATGATTTTTAAAGACATTTGTTTTTCTATTTCGATGTGCATTGTTTTATTTTCTAATGTTGCATGGATACATCGAGGTAAGTATTGACTTTCAACAATGATTTGATCATTTTGACTGAGTTGATGATCTTTCATATTTAAATCAATAGCATCTTGATAATGCACTTGTTGTTTTAATAAATAACTTTCATTTAAATGACTATACCAAATATGCAAATCAAAACTTCCTTCTATAAATGGTTGATGCTCCCTAATGATTCCTTGATATTGATGATTACAAATCCAACATCCTAGTATTTTATCAATCTCATTAACAACATAATCATATTTAGAAATCGTTTTTTTCGTTCCTTTTGATAAAGTTGCCTTGGTCATGATTTCATACACTTTACCAGCCATTTTGTCACCCCATATAACAATATGTCTAAAAATAAAAAAAAGACTTCAACGAAGTCTTATTTTTGTTCTTTAGAGTCTTTTAACACAACATCATGTGCGCCACCTTCAACAATTGAAGTAGCTGATACTAAAGTGATTTTAGCTTTTTGTTGTAATTCAGGAATTGTTAAAGCACCACAGTTACACATTGTATGTTTAATTTTTGATAATGATAAACCAACGTTATCTTTTAAACTTCCAGCATATGGTACATAAGAATCTACACCTTCTTCAAAAGAAAGTTTAGCATCTCCCCCCATATCATAACGTTGCCAGTTACGAGCACGAGCAGAACCTTCTCCCCAATATTCTTTCATATATTGTCCATTAATTTGAACTTTATTTGTAGGAGATTCATCAAATCTTGAGAAATATCTACCTAGCATAATAAAATCAGAACCCATCGCTAAGGCTAATGTCATATGATAATCATGAACGATACCACCATCTGAACAAATTGGTACATAAATTCCTGTTTCTTTAAAGTATTCATCTCTTGCTTTAGCTACTTCGATTGTTGCTGTAGCTTGTCCACGACCAATACCTTTTTGTTCACGAGTGATACAAATTGATCCTCCACCGATACCAATTTTAACGAAATCAGCACCACATTCAGCTAAGAATCTAAATCCTTCTGCATCAACAACGTTACCGGCACCTACTTTAACAGTATCACCATAATTTTCTCTAATCCAATCGATTGTTAATTTTTGCCATTCTGAGAATCCTTCAGATGAATCGATACATAAAACATCAGCACCAGCTTCTACTAATGCAGGAACACGTGTAGCATAGTCACGTGTGTTGATTCCAGCACCAACAATGTAACGTTTATTTTCATCTAATAATTCATTTGGATTATTTTTTCTATTTTCATAGTCTTTTCTAAATACGAAATAATGTAATCTTTGTTCAGCGTCTACTACAGGTAATGCATTTAATTTGTTATCCCAAATCATATCATTACATTCTTTAAGAGATGTTCCTAAATCTGCACAAATTAATTTATCATATGGTGTCATAAAAGTTTCAACTTTTGTATCCATTGATAAACGAGAAATACGATAATCTCTTCCAGTAACAACTCCTAATAATTTACCGTTAGCAGTTCCATCTGCTGTAACTGCCATTGTTGAATGTCCAGTTTTTTCTTTTAAATCTAAAACATCTTTTAAAGTTGATTCAGGTGATAAGTTTGAATCACTTGGAACGAATCCAGCTTTATAATTTTTAACACGTCTTACCATAGCTGCTTGGCTTTCGATTGATTGAGATCCATAAATAAATGAAACTCCACCTTCTTTAGCTAAGGCAATTGCCATATTGTCATCAGATACAGCTTGCATAATTGCTGAAACTAATGGAACATTTAGTGATAATGCAGGTTCTTCACCTTTTTTAAATTTTACTAATGGTGTTTTTAAACTTACGTTTTCAGCACGACACTCAGCTGATGAGTATCCTGGAACTAATAAATATTCATTAAAAGTACGCGATGGTTCTTCAAAGTAAAATGCCATTTTTTTATCTCCTTATTCTTTCTATATTTTTGAAAAATTATAATCCCCAAATTTAAATAAGTCAATAATAAAAAGAAAAAGTAGGTTTCCCTACTTTAAAGCATTATTCATTTGTTGATTGATTGTTTGTAAGATTTCATTCACTTCATTTTGTAAATATAAATAATTAACAACTAATGGATGATTTTCATAATATGCTTTTTTTTCTTGATATTCTTGAATTGTTTTTGTAACTCGATCATCCTGTTTTGCTTTTTGATTGACAATCTTTTTTTGTAATACTTTTAATTCTTTTTCTAATTGTTTAAGTTTTTCATCATTTAAAACAAGTTTTTCATACTTTTGATATTCTTGAACAACTTCTAAAGCTAAAATTTCTTGATTTAATTTTCTAGCAAGCTCTTCAATTCTAGTCAACTTGTTCACCTTTTAAAGCCCAAGTTTTTACTTCTGTAACTTTTACAGGCACAATTTTACCAATATCTTCTTTACGCCCTTTGAAGTTGATCAATTTTTGATGTGCCGTATATCCTGTCATCATTGTTTCATCACGTTTAGATGGACCATCTACTAAAACATCCACAACTTGATTTAAGAATCGTTGATTTTGTTTTAAAGCTTTTTCTTTAACAACTTCATTTAATCTTTCTAAACGGTCTTGTTTTTGTTCAAATGGCACGTTGTCTTGCATTTTAGCAGCAGGTGTTCCTTCACGAGGAGAATAGATAAATGTATAGGCTAAATCGTATTCACATTCTTCATATAAAGAAAGTGTATCTTGGAATTGTTCTTCTGTTTCATTTGGGAAACCAACAATAATATCTGTTGTAATTGAACAATCTGGCATCACTTCTTTAATCATGTGGAAAAGTTCTAAATATTGTTCTCTTGTATATCTTCTACCCATTAATTTCAAGATTTCTGTATTTCCTGATTGTACTGGTAAATGGATATAAGGCATGATGTTATCATATTGATTAATGATTTCAATCATTTCTCTAGAGAAGTCCCATGGATGACTTGTTGTAAAACGAATACGCGCAATTCCCGTTTTAGCAACTTCTTCTAAAAGAGTCGCAAAATCATAATCTTCTTCTAAATCTTTTCCATAACTATTGACATTTTGTCCAAGTAAAGTGATTTCTTGATACCCATCTGCTTTTAATCCTTTAACTTCTTCAATAATATCATTCATTAAACGAGAACGTTCTTTTCCTCTTGTATAAGGAACAATACAATACGTACAGAATTTATTACATCCATACATAATATTGACCCATGCTTTATGACCATTAGCACGTGTTACTGGTGTATTTTCAATAACATCCCCTTCTTTAGACCATACTTCTACAACCATTTCCTTACTAAACATTGCTTCTTTTAATAAAGTTGGTAAACGATGAATATTATGTGTTCCAAAGATTAAATCTATATGTGGGTGTTTTTCTAATATTCTTTTAATAACAACTTCTTCTTGCGCCATACAACCGCACAAACCAAAAATAAGATTTGGGTTTTTCTTCTTTAAGTTTTTAACATAACCTACTTTCCCAAATACTTTTTCTTCTGCATTTTCTCTAATAGCACAAGTATTTAATAAAATGACATCTGCCTCTTCGATTTCTTTAGCAGCTATATATCCCATCATTTCAAAAATACCTGCTAATGTTTCACCATCACGTTCATTCGCTTGACAACCATAAGTATGAATATAATAAGTTTTTCCTTTACCTACACTTACCATATCACTAGGTATTTCAAAAGCATCTTTTAAATGATCAACTTGTTTTCTACTTCTTTTTTGAGCCTCTTTTAAATTTGGCCCTTTAAAATATTCACTATAATCTTTCATTTTTTCACCACATTTCTTTCCTATTATATACATAAAGTTATCTTTTGGCTAGAAAAAAATAAGGACTTATCAGTCCTTATCATTTTTATCTTATCCAAAGAATCCATCTGGTTGGATTGAGAAGTATAATACTTTACCTTCTGGAGTTCCTTTAAATACTCCTTTACAATGACCTGCAGCTTCTTCTGGTGATAATTCAGTTTCACATTCAAATTCAGCTTTGATTCCTACTTTTTTAACATATTTACATGATACTTTATCATCTGAATATCCATCAAAGAAATCAATAATTTTTTGAACTTGTCCTGTTTGCATTAATAATTTACATTTTGCCATTTTAAAAAACCTCCATTTACATGTCAGTATTATACAATGAATTTTTAAAAAAAGAAACCCTTTTCACTAAAAATTAACGTAATTCTATTACAAGCCTTAAGGCCGTAATCCTTTTATCATCGACCATTAAATCATGAAAAGAAGGAATACAAATAAGTTCTTTTCCTGTTGGAATAATATAACCTCTTGCAATTGCAATTGATTTAATTGCTTGATTAAGTGCTGCTGCACCAATTGTTTGAATCATAAGTTTATCTTGTTCCCTCATTAATGATGCTATTGCTCCTGCAACGTGATTAGGAACAGATGTTGAAGATACTTTAATTATTTCCATATTTTTGCCTCCTAATTCACTATATGAATTATCATTAAAAAAATAACAAAAAAAGCATCCTAAGATGCTCGATATGGATGATCATCATTGATTAAAACTCTTTCAATAGAGATAGGTTGGTGTTTGTCATTAAATTCAATAACAACTCCAGCAAACTGTCCTGAATTTTCAGAAATTAAAAACTTTGAACTTAGACCTCTCATACGTGTAATGACACTATCTAAATCACATCCTAAAGAACTTAAATAAGGACCCGTCATTCCTGCATCAGAAATAAATGCTACTTTTTTATCAATAATTCTTTCATCTGCTGTTTGTACATGTGTATGTGTTCCTAAGACCGCTTGTACTTTATCTTTACAATAATAAGCTAAACCTATTTTTTCACTGGTTGCTTCTGCATGAATATCAATGATATGAATATCTTGTTCAAGGTTTAGATAATCATCAATATGATCAAAAGGATTCGAATAACGGTTATCCATAAAGACACATCCAAGTGCATTGGTTACTCTTATTTTTGTACCTTTAACATTAAATACTCTTGTATGGACTCCTGGTAAAATACTTGGTTGATTGAAAGGAACAACAAGGCGATCAGCTTCATCAATAAAATCAAGAAGTTCTTTTTTATCAAAAGTATGATTCCCCATTGTCATACAATCAACACCTTCAAAAGTAAAGAAATCATAATGTTTTCTATTTAATCCTTTACCATGTGTCGCATTTTCAACATTTGCGATTACAAAATCAATTTGATAATCTTTTCGAATACGATAAAGATAATCTTCTATCATTTGTCGTCCTACATTTCCAACGATATCTCCTATAAATAAAACTTTCATTTTCTTTCCTCATTTCGTAAAGACATTTTAACATATATAAAAAAAAAGGGAATTGATTTCCCTTTTATTTTGCAATTTCACTCGCACGAATTTCTCTTATAACAGTAACTTTAATATGTCCTGGATAAGTTAATTCTTCTTCAATCTTTGTCTTAATATCACGTGCAATCTTATGGCTTGCTAGATCATCCACTTTATCAGGTTTTACAACGATACGAATTTCACGTCCTGCTTGAATTGCATAGACACGATCGACACCATCAAAGCTTTTAGCCATTTCTTCAAGTTTTTCAAGTCTTTGAATATAATTTTCAATTGTTTCACTTCGACTTCCTGGTCTAGCAGCTGATAATGTATCAGCAGCAGCTACTAAAATAGAAATAACACTTGTTGCTGGTACATCCCCATGATGTGAAGCAATTGCATTAATAACAGTTGAATGTTCTCCATGTTTTTTCGCGAATTTTGCACCTAATTCAACATGGCTTCCTTCCATTTCATGATCCATTGCTTTACCAATATCATGTAATAGACCTGCACGTTTAGCTAATTGTTGATTTAACCCTAATTCAGCAGCCATAATTCCTGCTAAATGTGCAACTTCTAATGAATGTTGAAGCGCATTTTGACCATAGCTTGTACGATATTTTAATTTACCAATTTGTTTAACAATTTCTTTATCAATACGAGAAATACCTAATTCAAAAATTGCATTTTCTCCAGTTTTACGAATAACCTCATCTAATTCTTTTCTTGTTTTATCAACAACTTCTTCGATTCTTCCTGGTTGAATACGTCCATCTCTAATTAAAGTTTCTAACGATAAACGAGCAACTTCTCTTCTTACTGGATCAAAGCAAGAAATCGTAATTGCTTCAGGTGTATCATCAATAATTAAATCTGCACCTGTTGCTTGTTCGATTGCTTTAATATTACGACCTTCACGTCCAATAATACGCCCTTTCATTTCTTCACTTGGAAGATCAACAACAGTTACTGTTCTTTCAGTAACTTCCTCTTGAGCATATCGATTAATTGCATTGGCAATAATGTCTCTAGACATATCAGCAGCTTTGCTTTTAGCTTCTTCTTCTTGTTCCTTTATGTAAGCAGACATTTCTAATGAAATTTGTTGTTCAACTTGTTTGAACAATTCTTCTTTAGCTTCTCTTGCTGACATAGCGGCAACTTTTTCTAATTCAACAACTTTAGAATCAATTTTATCTTTTAATTCAGCCTCTAATTTATCTATTCCAGCTTCTTTAATATCTAATTGTTTAATTCTTTGTTCAAGAACGTCTTCTTTACCTTGAACAGCAATATCTCTTCGTTCAATACCTTTTTCACGTTCTGAAAGATTATTTTCAAGTTCAGTAATTTCTTGTTTTTGTTCTTTAATTTCTTTTTCTGCTTCTAATTTTAATTCATAAGCTTGAGTTTTAGCATCTAAAATAGCTTCTTTAACTAGATTATCAGCTTTACTCGTTGCATCATCAATAATCTTTTGAGCACTTACATTAGCTTTTGAAATATTTAGTTTTGCATATACAAAATAAATAAGAACCCCAACAGCGACAGCTAGAACATAGGATAAAATAGTGGCAATATTTAAACCTGGCATATTCCACCCTCCATTTTCTCTATGCACATTTTTTATAATTGATTATTCAATCATTTACCGGTTGTTTCGGTTATAATAATTAATATTTACATAGTTTTTACTATGTTTATTAAACGTGTTTTGCGCACAAGTATATTATATGTCAAATTGCTTATTTTGACAATAACAAGTTAAAAAGAGGAATTTTTACAATTCCTCTTCTTCTACAGGCATTAATGAAGCTTTAATTGCTTCCGTAATTTCATTCATTATATCAGGATGTTCAACAAGATATCGTTTTGCATTTTCACGTCCTTGTCCAATCTTTTCACCCTTATAAGCATACCAAGCACCGGATTTATCAACAATATCTTTATCAACTGCTAAATCCAAGACTTCACCATCTCTTGAAATACCTTTACCATAAATAATATCAACTTGTGTTGATTTAAATGGTGGTGCCACTTTATTTTTAACAACTTTGATATTGACTTTATTCCCAACAATTTCCGTACCATTTTTAATTGCTTCACTTCTTCTGATTTCTACTCGCACAGAAGAATAGAATTTTAAAGCTCTTCCTCCAGTAGTCGTTTCTGGATTTCCAAACATAACTCCAATTTTTTCACGTAATTGGTTAATGAAAATAATTGTACAATCTGTTTTATTCATAACCCCTGAAAGTTTACGTAAAGCTTTAGACATCAATCTTGCTTGCAATCCCATTTGTTGATCAGCCATTTCGCCATCTAATTCCACTTGAGGAACAAGTGCAGCAACAGAGTCAACAACTACTAAGTCAATAGCTCCAGAACGTACGAGTGTTTCAGCAATTTCTAAACCTTGTTCACCACTATCTGGTTGCGAAAGAATCAATTCATCAATATTAACTCCTAGATTTTTAGCATAAACAGGATCAATTGCATGTTCGGCATCAATAAATGCAGCTGTACCACCTTGTTTTTGTACTTCAGCAATTGCATGTAATGTAAGCGTTGTTTTACCACTTGATTCTGGACCATAAATCTCAATAATTCTTCCTTTAGGATAACCACCTATTCCTAAAGCCATGTCAAGTGTTAAAGAACCTGTTGGAATAACAGCCACATCAACAGCTGCACGATCTCCAAGCTTCATAACAGAACCTTTTCCAAATTGCTTTTCAATTTGTTTGATTGCATCATTCAATGCTTGTGCTTTTTTAGCATCTTTTGTTTCTACTTCTTTTTTTCCAGCCATAAATAATACCTCCTATTCCTATATATGCTTTATTTTTCATTTTTTCTTTTATTTTTTTAAAATTTTTTCAATTATTTTCTTTTGAGCAAAATCTATTGCCTTTAAAGCAATCTCTTTTCGACTACCTTCTAAATTCAATTTATAAACAACAACATCTTCATAAGCAATACCAATATAGACTTCTCCTACTGGTTTTCCTTCCATTGCATCCGGTCCAGCATTTCCTGTAAAAGAAACACATAGATCAACATCTAAAATACTTTTACCATTAACACACATTAAAGTAGCAATTTCTTTAGAAACAACACCGTACTTTTCAATCAATGGATGTTCAATTCCTAAAAGCCTTTCTTTCGTTTCACTTTGATAAGTGACTAAAGAACCCTTATAAACCTTAGAAATGCCAGGAATATTTCCTAGCATTGTCGCAAAATTTCCTACTGTAAAACTTTCTACAGTTCCAATAGAAATATTATTTTTTATTAATAGTTCAGCAAGTTCATTCATTACATTGACTCCGTTAACATATCTTTACTATCCATAAAATAATCAATACCACTTACTATTGAAATCACGCAAGCAATCCATACACTTATTTGACCAATTGGTAAATGAATGATTGAAAAAGGAAAATCATTTAATAATAAGAATATCACACTGATCATTTGTGTCACAGTTTTTAATTTTCCTAAATATTTTGCTGCAATAACAACTTGTTTATTAGCAGCCACCAAACGAATGGCATCTACGATCGTATCCCTAGAAATCATAATAATAGGAATAATGATAGAAATTGTTCCATCACTTGCTAGTAAAAGAAAAATCGTATTAATTAATAGTTTATCTGCAATCGGATCAGCAAACTTACCAAAAGTTGTAATTAATTTAGATTTTCTCGCAATTTGTCCATCAAAATAATCAGTTAACGAAGCAACTGCAAAAATAATAAAGATAACAATATTAACAAGTGAAATATCAGCATTCAAAATATGATACATAGGTACATTGATTCCAAACGTTGCATAAGGAAACATATAAATAAGAATAAGAATTGGAACAAGGATTATTCTTGTAATCGTTAATTTATTAGGTAAATTCATTATTTGACCATCGTTAATTTAAATGTTCTTACTCTACCATTAGAGCTTGTTCCATAATGATCATTTTCTTCTAATGGAATTTTTTGATCATTAATATAATAACGATGTCCTAAGTTCCAACTATATGAAAATTCCAAATATTGGAAATCATTCACATTAAATTCTAGTTCAACACTTTCACATGCAGAATCATCTTTTAAAGCATCTGATGCTGAAATACTAGCAAGATTACTACTATAAACACCTTTTTTAAATGTATCAGTTTGATAACTGTTAGGATCACCATTAACATGTAGATCAACAGTTGTCGCAAATGTAAAGTCTACTTTTAATTTAAAAGTTTCTTGATCATATCCATCAGGTAATTTAAAACTATAATCACCATCAGCATTTTTAGTAAAAGTTATTTCAGTAGATGTTTGTTCATCTTTTTTCGTTGTATCAGATTTTGTTGTTTTCTTTTTATCTGTTTCTGTTGTTTTCTTCTTTAAAGTTTCACTTGTTTCTGTTTTAGATGTATTACTATTTTTAAATGATGAATCATTTGATTTCGTAAAGACAAATGAATATCCAAGTACAATAATAATAGCAATGACAATAATAATGACAATTGCATATTTAACATATCTTAAGATATAGTGATCTTCATAAACTCCCTTTCTTGTCGGTTGTTTTTTAGTTGGTTGAATATTTTTTACTTTATCTACAAAAGTAACAGATCCTATATCTTCTTTTTTATTTTCTAAATCTTTTAAATCAGCCTTTTTAATTTCTCTCGTAATTGCATAATAATCATCAGCAATCGTCTCATCTATTTCTAAGTATCTTGCTATTTTTTTAAGATACATTTTTACATATAGCTCGTCTCCAACAAATCGTTCAAAAGCACCGTCTTCTATATCTTTAATGATATTAACAGATAACAATGTTGCTTCTGCGACTTCCTCTATTGTAACGCCTTTGGCAATGCGGGCTGCTTTTATCTTTTCACTTATTTTGTCCATAAAGACATCCTCCTTTACACTTAGGCATAATTAAACAAATAAATTATAGCACAAATGTTTTATTTGACAAATACAAAAGCTCATTTTATTTCTAATATATTATATACATAAAAAATGTCTTTTTTATGTCCAAAAAGAAAAAAAGCTTAAAAAAGCTTTTTTTATAACGTAATAATTCCAAATGTTGATAAAATATAACTTAATAAAATAATTAATAATGTTGGAATACAAATATATTTCATCACAATATTATAGACTTTTTCTCTTTTAAAAGCAGATGATATTTTAATTTCATTTGAAATTGTTTTTAATTTTGTTACAAAAATAATTAATAAAACTGTACATAACGCTGAAATTGGCATCATACATGAATTTGTGACAAAATCAAAGAAATCTAATAAAGTCATTCCTAATGGTTGAATCCATCCTAAAACACCATAGCCAAGTGAAATAGGAATTCCTAAAACTAACATTTCAATAATCATTGCTAAAGCTGCTTTTTTTCTAGAAATATGGAATTGTTCCATTAAAGTTGCGACTGAACATTCCATTAAAGAAATAGCTGATGTTAAAGCAGCAAATAAGACAAGTAAAAAGAATACACCACCAATAAATCCACCTAATTGAAGTGAATTAAATACTTTTGGCATTGTAATAAACATTAAAGACGCTCCAGCATTTAAACTATCTTTTCCTGAAAATGCAAAGACTGCAGGAATAATCATTAGCCCCGCTAAAAAAGCAATTAAAGTGTCCATAATTTCTACTTGAGAAATTGCTTTTTCCATATCAACATCTTTTTTCATATAAGAACCATATGTAAATAAAATACCCATTCCAATTGATAAAGAATAAAACATTTGTCCCATTGCTGAAATAACTGTCATAATACTAAACCTTGAAAAATCAGGAATAATATAATACTTCAAACCTTCAATTGCCCCTGGTGTCATTAAACCATAGATTGAAATAAAAATAGCTATTACTACTAAAATAGGCATTAAAATCTTACTTACCTTTTCTATTCCTTTTTCTACACCTTTAATAACAACAATAAAAGTTAAAACAGCAAAAATCACTAACCAAAAAGCTGGACTAATTGGATTAGCAATAAAATTTGAAAAATAGGTATCTTGTGTCAAGATTTGACTTGATCCTCTTAAATATTCAAATAAGTATTTACATACCCAACCACCAACAACACAGTAATAAGGAACTATTAACATTGGAATAATTGAATTCAACCAACCACCAATCTTTAATTTTTTTGCTCCTAAGATTTTATATGCTTTGATTGGATTGTTTCCGGTCTTTCTTCCTAATGCTGTTTCACTTACAAGTAAAGCAAAACCAACTGTAAACGCTAAAATAATGTAAGTAAATAAAAAAGTACCTCCACCATATTTAGCCGCAAGATATGGAAAACGCCAAATGTTTCCTAATCCAACAGCTGAACCAGCAGCCGCCATAACATATCCTAAACGGCCTGAAAAACTTGATTTTTTATTTGTTTCCATCGAATTTCCCCTTTTTAACATATAAAAAAATTATATTGAAACCTCATAAAAAGTCAACTTTATTGTGAAATTAATAACAAAATTCTCTTTTTTTACATTTTAAAACAAAAAAAACAGCCCTCATTGAGGACTGTCTTATTATTATAATAATGATTTATATAATTCTTTGATTTCTTCTACACTTGTATCTCTTGGGTTACCTGGACAGCAAGCATCAGCTAAAGCAGATTCACTTAAGAATTGTAAATCTTCTTCTTTAACGATTTCTTTTAAGTCAGCTGGAATACCAACATCTTTAGATAATTGTTTAACTGCATCTACAGCTGCTTTACGATATTCTTCTTGAGACATACCAGTAGTATCTACACCCATTGCTTCTGCAATGTCTTTATATTTTTCACCAGTATATGGTGCATTATATTCCATAACTGTTGGTAAGATGATAGCATTAGCAACACCATGAGGTGTATCATATAAAGCTCCAAGTGGATGAGCCATTGAGTGAACTAATCCTAAACCTACGTTAGAGAATCCCATACCTGCAACATATTGACCTAAAGCCATACCTTCTCTACCTTCAGGAGTATTTTCTACTGCACCTCTTAATGATTTAGAAATAATTTCAATAGCTTTGATATGGAACATATCTGACATTTCCCAAGCACCTTTAGTAATATAACCTTCGATAGCATGAGTTAAGGCATCCATACCTGTAGCAGCAGTTAATCCTTTTGGCATTGATGACATCATATCTGGGTCAACGAAAGCTACAACTGGAATATCATGTACATCTACACATACCATTTTACGATCTTTTTCAACATCTGTGATTACATAGTTGATTGTTACTTCAGCAGCAGTACCAGCTGTTGTAGGAACAGCGAAAATTGGTGTACAAGGATTTTTAGTTGGTGCAACACCTTCTAAGCTTCTTACATCAGCAAATTCAGGGTTTTTATCAATAATACCTACTGCTTTTGCTGTATCCATTGATGAACCACCACCAATAGCAATCATATAATCTGCTCCTGCATCATGTAATGCTTTAACACCTTGTTGAACGTTTTCAATAGTTGGATTAGGTTTAATATTAGAATATAATTCATAAGCTAATCCTGCTTTATCTAATAAATCAGTAACTTTTGAAGTTACCCCAAATTTTACTAAGTCTGGATCTGAACATACTAAAGCTTTTTTGAATCCTCTTGCTTTTGCTTCTTCAGGAATTGATTCAATTGCTCCTTTTCCATGATAACTTGTTTCATTTAATACAAATCTGTTTGCCATAATTAAATCTCCTCTTTTCTAACTACACATATTTTAGTATCATGTGAAAATAAAAACAAGTTACACATAAGGCTATGTGTAACATTTCACAAGTTTTATATCATTTTTATCCCATTACAAAAAGCTATAAATATGTCATAATAGAAACAAGGAGTGATATCATGAAATATTATGCTGTAAAAAAAGGAAGACATCCTGGTATTTATAATACTTGGGAAGAATGTCAAAATGAAGTAAATCAGTTTAAAAATGCGCAATTTAAAAGTTTTACTTCTAAAGAAGAAGCTTGGAACTATTTAAATGAAAATACTCAAAAAACAGATAAACCATCACTTAGTAAAGATCAATATAATGCCTATAACCAATTAATATCAGGTAAAAATATCTTTTTAACCGGTGGTGCAGGAACAGGTAAATCATTTGTTTTAAAATTATTTATCAGTGAAATGGAAAAACAAAATAAAAAAGTAATTGTCTGTGCTCCTACAGGTATTGCTGCTATTAATATCCAAGGTGTAACTATTCATAGATGTTTTCAAGTATCCCCTGAGCCACAAGTTATTAAACATATCCAAAAAGTACCTCAAGTTGTACAAGAAAGCGATATTATCATTATAGATGAAATCAGTATGTGTCGTGTTGATCTTTTTGATTTTGTTGTAAGAACAATTACTAAGGCAGAAGAAAAATCTTTATCTCGTAAACAAATAGTTGTAGTTGGTGATTTCTTTCAACTTCCTCCAGTTACTACTGATAATGATCGTGAAGTTTTAGAAAAAATATATGAACATTATCATAAAGGATACGCTTTTGAATCTACAAATTGGAAAGATTTAGATTTTCAAACAGTTGAATTAAAAGAAGTTATTAGACAAAAGGATCCTGAATTTGTTCATGAACTTAATAAAGCAAGAATAGGTGACTATTCTTGTGTAAGTTATTTTAATACTCATAGTCAAAAAGAACTTTTTGAAAATGGAATTATTTTAACTGCTACTAATAAAAAAGCAGAACAAATCAATCAAGATAAACTCTCTAAGTTACCCAATAAAGCTAAAGTCTATCATTCTAGAATAGTAGGAGATGTTAAAAATTCTGATAAACCTACTTTAGATGAACTTCATCTAAAAATAGGAGCTAGAGTTATGGTACTAATTAATGATACTGAACAAGATTTATATCAAAATGGTTCATTTGGAAAAGTATATAAATTAGAAGATGATTGTGTAACAGTTATGCTTGATACAAATAAAACATTAGTTACTTTTGGATATCATGAATGGGCTATAGAAAATTATGTTTTGTCTAAAAAGAAAGATGGAGATATTGAAGATCATCAACTATCTAAAGAAAAGGTAGGTGCTTTTTATCAAATACCTTTAAAGCTTGCTTATGCTATTACAATGCATAAAAGTCAAGGACAAACTTATGATCAAGTCAATTTAATCCCCTATTCATTTGATAACGGTCAACTATACGTAGCTTTAAGTCGTGTTAAATCTATTGAAGGTCTTTGTTTAATTAATCAATTAAGACAAGAAAATTTAATTTGTAGTCAAGAAGTCAAAGATTTTTATCATATTGGTTCATCTAAAAACAAAGATAATCTTATTTATGAACTCGGTAAAAAAGTACTAGAAACTTATCCAAAAGAAATTCAAGATTTAATAGATGAAATACATAAAATAGATAGAAAAGGATAAACATCGTATTTAAGATATGTTTATCCTTTTCATATAATAAGTTATTATTCAGTTAATTAACTTTAAAACATCATCTTCATTATTAACATTAAAAATATGACGTGTTAATACATTAAGTTTTTCAAAATAAGAGCATCCTCCATTTTTTATTGCTTGTATGTACAAATTAAAACAATGAAAATATAGCTATACACCAGATTATAGCTTTAAATTTTATATCATTGTATCAATTCAATTAACTTTTTTAAATACACTATTTTATTTGGTGCTTACTAAAAAGACAGTTATTATAATTAATTACTATATTTCTAATTCATATGATATGTATTACCAACGTATATTATGTTTAGAATAACTAATTGATTTAGATGATTTATAATATTTTTTCGATAATAAATATTCCTTTAATGTATTTTTATACATATTTATATTTATTGGTAAATTTTTAGTAGCTGGTGAGATAATGATTTTTTCTATGATATCATTAAATTCTTCATTACTTCCTTTTAAAGAAATATATGGACTTAATAAATTACCAAATGGTGTATGTTTTATGTAATAATCAATGTTTTCATTTTCTTTATTTTCATTATCATATTTAAAATATACAATTCTTATTTCATTTTCACTTTCATAGGAGTTACTTTTAATTAATGATGATAATAATATCATAAATAATGAAAGATCTCTTTTCCATAACATATTTCTATTTTTTATTTCAAAATCTTTTGTATTTTTAAATACTGCTTTACATATCGTTTCCTGATCATCTTCAATAGATATCTCTTTACTTTCTAATAAGTACTCCAACGATAAAAGATAACCCTTATAATATATGTAAATAAATGTTTCTAAATCATTTTCTTCAAAAAGATTTTTTATATCTTCCTTATTTGCCTTTTCTTTTCTATTTTTTTCATTTTCTTTTAAAAGATCATTACTCTTTTTACTAAATAAATGAAAATTATTAAAATTAGGAATTGGAGCACATTTATCTTTTTCAGAATAAATCACATTAGAAATAGTAAAATATTCATCATTTTCTTTTAAAGTATTTTTCATTACTTGAATCAATTGATCTTTTGATATTTCTAAAGAAAATCCTCCTTTCCCATAATAATTCCACATTGTTAAATCATCTGCTACACTTGAAAAAGACATAACGTATAATTTAATATGTTTTTCTAAATATTTTACATAGTCTTCAAAAGAACATTTTTTATAAATTTCTAAAATTTCATTCTCATAATCTATCAACTTTTTAACTCCACTTGATACAATCAATTTCTTTGGGCAATCTATATTTTTTACTAAAAAATCATTAAACAATTTACAATCATCTGGATCATTTAAAAATGATGATTCTGATAACCTAAAATAATGATTTTCTATAATACTTTTAAATCCCTCTACATTGGTATAATGATATAAATTTTCTATATTTTTATTCATTCTATTTATCCTCTCACTTATTCAAAAAATGTAACTCCTCTTAATTCTTGGCAAAGTCTTTTAGCATAACTATCTGTCATTCCTGAAATATAATCAATAACCAAGTGTAATTTTAAATAGACTTTATCTCCTTCTGTGGTACATTTTTCTTTTTCTCGATTATAGACATTCAAATGATTTTGAGATAATAAGCCGATAATTTTCTTATTTTCTTTTGTCACTTTTATATCATCTTCATCGTATTCCAATATAGCTCCTACAAACTTACTTAATAAAAATTCCAATATTACCGATCCTGATAATTCTACTTTATTAATTTCTTTATTAGCAAATAAATATTCATTTGCAACTGCTTTAAGAACTTTTAATATATTTTCATTATAAACTCCATTTAATAATTCTTTTGCATAGTTTCCCTTCATAATAACATTATAATTAGATGTAAAACTATAAACTGCATTATATTCCAACCAATCTCTTACATTGTCTAACCATTCCTGCATTATCTGTAATTCATTTTGACTGTCATTTTTTATTTGTTCTTTTAAACTTTGTAATAATGGATAATTTTTCTCATCTGTTTCATCAACAATTTGTTCAAAAATATTTATAAAATCTTGAACACTTATATAATTCTTTTTTAATCCGTCTTCTATATCAGCTGTAGCATAAGCAATGTCATCTGCAGCTTCTAGCAAATAAGTAAGTGGATGTCTTACATATTCATCATCTGATAATTTTGTACCAGTTGTTCGAGCAATGTCATCAAACATATCAAAATCCGATGCATAGTATCCTAATTTATGATATTTAATATCATCTGAATCTTTATCTATTTCTGTAGATTTAACAGGATACTTTACAAGTATATTTAACAAAGATTTTGTTAGATTCATTCCACTTTCATTATGTAAATCATGCAGTTTCCCTACAACTCGTAATGCTTGAGCATTACCATCTAAATGATATAAATCTTCTAGTTGTTGTTGTGTAAATATATCTTCTAATTTATTTCCTTTATATTTTAAATGTTTTATATTATCTTTAAACCAATCAGACATAACAACCTCACCAAAATGCCCAAATGGTGGATTACCTATATCATGAATTAACCCTGCACACGCAAGTAAATCGGGAATCGTACTCATTTCTTCTTTATTTTTTTGATAGTCTTTATAACTATTATTATTTTTATTTATTTCTAAAGATATATTTGCAAGTACCATATTCCCTAATTTTTTAGCAATGGCTGATGTTTCTATTGAATGAGTAAGTCGTGTTCTTACAAAGTCATTTTTTTCTAGTGGAAAGACTTGTGTTTTATCTTGTAATCTTCTAAAAGAAGCACTTCTAATAATTGTTTGATAATCATCATCAATACATGTAAAATTTCCTCGATTATACTTTTTAAAACTGTATTCTTTTTTTGTGTCATTTTTTGAAAAACGATTTCCATTTTCAGAAAATCTTTCTGTTGTTAATAAATTACTCCAATCCATCTTATAACCCTCTCTTTTTATTGACTTATATTTTATTATAGAATTTTAATGATTAAAATCTTATTATTTTGCTAAAATGCTTATGAAATACTTATTTTCTTAACCAAATGGAAAATAATTACAGTATCTTTTAAAGAGTAGTACTAATTTTTTTCTTCATTAATATCAAAAAATTCATCACATTTATTTTTTCTTTTCTCTATTAATCTTAATTTATCATCACAAATTAAAAATAATTTTTTCATATTTAACATATAAGATTCATATTGTATCGTTTTACCTGCAAAAGTTAATTTATTATCAAAAGCCTCCATAGAGTCTTGCATAATTTTTATAAATACACCATCTTGCTTTAAAAAATCAATCAAATCTTCGTGTGAATATTTTTCCCCTTTCCAAATACTCCACTTTGCAAATGTTGAATTTATTATGCCACTATTTAATATCATATCTAATTCATGTATATTCCTAATAGGATGTCTTACTCCTGACCAAATAGAAAACAATCTATTTCCTAATACTACACATGTATAAATATTTCTGTATTTTGCATCTATATGTAGACTATCTCTAAAAAATTTATTTCTAAATCCATTGTCCTCAAATGCTTTTTTAGATAGGTCTAATTGTTTTTGCGCCTTCTCAATATGCTCAAACGTAGATCTCATTTCAAAATTACTCGTTGGCATTAATGGATCTTTACACTCAATAATAATTAAATCTGAATTTGAAACAACTAAAACATCTATTTCTCCACTTTTTCCTTTATACTTATAATTTTTATTTATAAATATTTCATACTCATAAGAACACTGTCTAAAATAATTTTCACACAGCTTTACAAGTGGTTCAATTCCATTATTATCATTTACTATTTTATTTTTTGAAAGATAGGAATATGCGATTGTATTTCTCATTAGATTTGAATTAGCCATTACAGATATTGGAAATATCACTTTTTTACCAGTTTCAAAAAATGGTGTATATTGTAGATCGAATTTATAGTTTTTATCATAAGATAATAAATCATATATTTCATCTACCTTTTGCTTATTCTTTAGAAACATAAAAAGAATTTTTTTCAACATTTCTCTATCTATCGAAGGAATTAAAGATTGTACAATAACATTTATATCTTTCTCATTTTGATAAAAATTTTTTTGGATAAAATATATTATTCTAAAAAATCGTTGACTAAGAAGAATATCATAAGCATTACAATTTTGTGTAACTTTTTTTTCATATAACTGATTTAAACTCATACACATTTCCTTAGAAAAATGTTCCAATTCAACTCCTTCTTCTTTGTAAAATTGTACTTTTCCTTCAATATTCTGTTCAGACATTTTTTTCAATAAAACAGTAGGTATTTCAAATATATAACGTGTCAACAATTCATTACCAACACGTTTGCCTATTTTATTGCCCAATTTCTGTACTATTTGTCTACTAATAGTTTCTAAACAATCATATTCTTTATGACCACTATATCTTCTATCAAAAAACAAAATACTTTGCATTTTCTGCATTATATATCCTAGTTGAACACTTTTTTCAAGTGTTTCATCATTATTTCTTAAAATAATATTTTTCCCTTCGTAATATATATCATAATCATAGAAATCTATAAGAAGTTCCATTTCTAAAACATAATTAATTTGACAAGCAAGCAGAATAAGCTTTTCAATTTTATTTGAATTTATATATGTAGCATCTACAATATAATTCTTTTCCGGTGATATTTCATATTTCTGAATATATTTAAAAAATAAATATGAAATCCCTTCTGCTTTTTCTTCTTGTGAAAATGTACTTAATATATTGTAATTACCATCTTGTTTTGTTTGCTTTTGTTCCTCTAATAAAAAAATTCTATCTATATAAGCTAACAATTCCTTGTGTAAAGAAGATTCAAATCTGATTCCATTGATTTTCTTTTTTATTTTTCTTTTGTAATGATATCTAATCTCCTTATCTATCTTCTTCTCTGTTTCAATATAAAAATGTTCTAGCCACACAAACTCATATTTTTGTTTCAAATATTTATTTGTTTCTCTTGAAAAACATAGTATATCTTTCTTAAGAATTAAATATTCCAAATAATATCGCGCTTTTGTTTTGGTATTATTTCCAAATACCCTATAACGAAACACTCCTTTTTTCCTAGCTTGATTGATAGCTTCATCGGGTTCCCAAATTGCAAAACATACTATTGCCTTTAATATATTTTCTTTTATTCCTGATTTATAATAAGTAAAAAAGTTTAATAAATACTTCTTATCTCTATTCGATAATTCCACTTTTTGATTTTTTAGTTTTATACACATTTCTTCATTTAGTAAATTTAAATCTATTTTTTGCATCAAATCATCTATTTTCAAAGCAATTGCACCATCTTTCACTTTTTAATATTCATATTTTAAAATAAACTACATATTTCTTTCAATGTAATCATTAACTCATAAAATGTTTATTATTAAGTACCATTACTCAAATATCAATAATCAAAATTAAAATCTTCTGCTTTTAAATCAATACCATTTATAACTCTTTTCAAAGCCTCAATAACTGTTGTTTTTCCACCATTATTTTGTCCTATAATCAATGTTGTTTTAGGAGCAATATTTACATCTTCACCATAGTCACTCGTTAATGCAAAATTTATTTCATTATTATTCTCTGTAAATTTTCTTAAATTTGTTAATTTAAATTTTTTTAGGTTCATATTTAACCTCCTAATCTTTTACATATATTTGCTCTTATTTCTATAAAAAAAGAAATAGATAACACCTATTATTATACAACTTGTGTTATCTATTTACTGTTTTCGTTCACGAATGACTACTTTTCGTACGTGAACGACATATATTTACTTTTATTTACAACTTTTTTCTTAATATTCTATTACTTATCAATATACCTATTAAAAAACCTAAACTATTATGAATAATATCATCAAACTCAAATAAACCTCTACATAAAACTAATTGCAATAACTCAATAGAAAAAGAAATACCAATACCTATCAATAATCCTACCTTCCAATCTATCTTTTTACCATATGCTAATGGTAAAAAAATACCAATTGGTAACAGCATAACAATATTTAATATATTTTCCAACAACAAATCATATCTAGAAGCTGTTCCTAATCTCCCTATAGGATGAATAATCTCTTTCCATGACCAAAATACTTCTAGTTGATATTTTCTAGTACTTGGTAATCTAGAAAATACTGTTGATCCATAAACATGTAAAAGATAAATAATAAATAAGATACTAAAACACATTTGTGTTTTAGTTATCTTATTCTTTTTATAATAACTTTCTAATATGATTAAACTGATGATCATTACAATGATTACAGTTATTAATTCTATTTTACTCCATTTAGGATAATGAGAAATAATGGTTTGAAATATATCCAATGCTTTAACTACTAATATATTGTATATTTATACAATATACTTTTTCCTTTCTGCCAACCCTAGTTGTTCATCATTATTTGTATCTTATTATTGTACAAGATACAAATAATGTAAACATAAAATTCAAATCAAATAAAAAAAGCAGCTCTAAATTTAAAGCTGCTAGCTTATTTTATTCATTAACAATACTTTGTTAATAATCACTATTCCTATTAAAAAACCCAAACTATTATGAATAATATCATCAACATCAAACATTCCTCTACATAAAACCAATTGCATCAATTCAATAGAAAAAGAAATACAAAAACCTATCAATAAACCTACCTTCCAATCTATCTTTTTACCATATACTAATGGTAAAAAGATACCTAAAGGTAAAAGCATAATAACATTTAATATATTCTCCAAGAACAATTCATATTTTGGATATGTCGTATTCATTGAATTTAATATTTCTTTCCATGACCAAAATACTTCTAACTTACATATTCTTTTACTTGGTAATCTAGAAAAAACAGTAGATCCATAAACATGCAATAAATAGATAATAAATAAAACACAAAAAAACATTTGTATTTTATTTATTTTATCTTTTTTATAAAATCTTTCTAAAATAATAAAACTTATAATCATTACTATAACTACAGCAATTAATTCTATTTTACTCCAATGAGGATAATGAGAAATAACCGTTTGATATATATCCAATTTAAATTACCTTCCTATCACTACTTATTATTGACAATATCTTGAATATGTTTACTTACTTGATCATGTAAATCTTCTCTATCTAATGCAAAATCGATTGTTGCTTTGATAAATCCAAATTTATCCCCTACATCATATCTCTTTCCTTCAAAATCATACGCATACACTGCTTGTCTATCTAATAATCTTTTAATAGCATCTGTTAATTGGATTTCTCCTCCTGCTCCTTTTCCTTGTGTTTCTAAAAGTTCAAAGATTTCTGGTGTCAATACATATCTTCCTAAGACCGCTAGTTGACTTGCTGCTTTCTCTGGTGCTGGTTTTTCTACCATATCTGTTAGTTTTACTAGTCTTCCTTTGGCTGGATGTGATTTTGATGGTTCTACGATTCCATATTTGCTGACATCTTTTTTATCGACTGTTTGTACTCCAATTACTGATGCTGATGTCTTTTCATATTGTTCTATTAATTGTTTTAATGCTGGTTTCCCTTCTTTATTGACAACCACATCATCTCCTAGTAGTACAGCAAATGGTTCATCTCCAATGAAGTGTAACCTATCTATATTTGATTACAGACCTGACAAAAATGCAACCAACCCTCAAGAATTTCTTAAAGGGTTTGAGGGTACTATCATCACTGATGGCTATTATGGATATAACCATATAGATGGTGTGACCAATGCCTACTGTTGGGCGCATGCCAGAAGAAAGTTCTATGATGCATTGCCTGTAGATATGAAGAATGCATCAGGTACACTCGCAAATACAGCTGTTGAAAAAATAGCCAGACTGTTTGCGATAGAAAAACAAATCGAAACATTATCACCTGATAAAAAGGTGAAAGTACGTCAAGAAAAATCAAAGCCATTAGTTGATGACTTCTTTTCATGGTGCAAGGATAACCAAAACAAGGTGTTAACAGCTTCTAAGACAGGAAAAGCTATACAATATGCCTTGAATTACGAGGCAGGACTGCGTTCATTTTTAGAAGATGGTCTTGTACCTATGACAAATTCATTAGATGAACGTACAATCAGACCATTTACAGTTGGTCGAAAGAACTGGCTGTTTTCAACTTCTACTAAAGGAGCTGAAGTAAGGGCTGCAGTCTTCAGCCTGATTGAAACAGCTAAAGCCAACAAACTTAATCCATATGATTATATTGAATTCATTCTGGATTATTTACCTCAACAAGATCTGGTTGAAGATCCAAAGAAATTGGATTGGTTCTTACCATGGAGTGAAGAAATAAAAGAAGAATTTGAAATAAAAGCCGACTAAATTGATTATTATATCAATTCAATCGACTTCTTTAAATACACTATTTTATTTGGCGCTTACATTAAAAATAATATTACAAAAACGTTTGGACATAAAAAAAGAAATACTCAACTCTTTTACATGGATAAATTCCAAATGTATAGGCAATTCTAGAGTAAACTATAAAAAGTAAAATAGAAAAATAAAAGGAGGAAAATCAGAAATTGCTTTATCTAATTTTCCTCTTTAAAAAGTATCAGATATTTTAAAGTGATTTTTTACTAAAGTATTTGATTATTTAGATTGCTTTTTTCATAAATTTTTATAGTATTTAAGTTGTTTAAAAAATAATATTTTTAATCTATCTAATCTAAATTTCATCAAACGAAATAACAACCATAATATCGCCATTTTTTCTAAATTTATATTTTTCATCTAAGAAATTTAATATCACGTTATCGGGATATTCATATTTATGCTTCAATCTTTCAAATTCATCAAGCACAATTTTTTCATCACTATATGGCATTGCTGTACAAATTACTCTACCATTTTCTAATTTCCATAATGCTCCGTGATCAAATAATTTATCGTAAAATTCACTTAATTGATTTGATGATTCATCATTTTCAATATATGATTGTTTTCCAAATCCACGTGCTCGTGCTTTTGAGCCATCTTGTAATAATCTTAAAAAATAACTAGCACTAATATTTGTAGGTTGAGACCAATGAACACCAATAATCCTGAAATCATTAACAAACTTTAAAAATTTTTCTTTATCAATCACATAACCTATATCATCCAAACGATTAACATTTATTCTATCAAATTTCATAATAATATCCTCCTTTTAAAAATGTTAATGTTAAAAATCTATATTAAATTTTTTTGTAACTTAAATTTTATTGTTCTAGTACTTCCTCCCGTTCTTCTTATCAATTCATTTTCTCCAACTACTTTTACTAAATTAGTAATTTGTTTTCCCATATTTTCCTTATTATGATAAAAAATAGTTGTACTTACGTTATCATTCAATATTAAGTCTCTTAATATATCTCCATCTGTGACATCTAATGAGTGTCCAAAAATATATAAATTGTGTTTTTTACAATTTTTGCATATCATAGCTTCATCATACAAAAAATTTGCTTTCGCTATTTTTTTCACATATAATGAATGCTCACTTTTTATTTCATCAACCCAATTTTTATACTTACATCCTGTCTCTTTATATATTCTTTGATAAAATTTTTTAAATTCCACAAATTCAACATTTATATTTTGTTTTTCAGCCGGAAGAAATTCATCAATTCCCAAAACCATATTATTTTTTTCAATTTCCAAATCTTTATTTGCTTTATCATGTATAAAGACAATATCCATATTAGATTTATCTATATATACTCTTTCTATTGTATTCGTATAATTAAAACTTTATATTTTACATATTTCCTCCTTGGCAATTATTTTTTGTATATCTGGTAATTTTTTTCACAATTTATTTTATTAACATACTGATACAAATAAATTTCTAATGCTTTAATTAATCTATTCAAGTCATCATATAATTTATCTTTTATATCTTTAAATTCATAATTTAACACATAGTCTATCCCCACGATTTTCCAAAAAGTTCATTTCCATTAGAACCTAAATTTAAAATAACACTTTCATCTAATATTTTTTGTGTCTCATCTGTATACGAGTTCTTTTTATCAATAGCTATTATTACTTGTTTTTCACTTTTAATATACAATTCTAATATTTTTTCAAATGCTTTATCCGATATTTGTTTTAAAACAAATGAGTCATGCACTATAATAGGTAAATTAGTCAAATTCAGAACAGAAATATCAAATATAACCAATCCCTTATAAGCTATACCTGTACCTGTATTTTCAGGTGTTGCAAAACTATAATTATTTTTTGAAAAACTTAAAATTTGTGCATTATTTTCTTCCTTATAAATTATATTATTCAATCTATTCATTTCTATATTAATTTTACTTGAAAGAATTGATAGTTGTTGATCTTTTATATTTGATACTCTTTTTTTATCAATAGATTCATTATTTTTTAATTCTATAAATTTGTTATATGCATCATTTTTCATTTCCAATTCATCTTTTTTACTTTTAAATTCATTGTGTCTTTTCAATATTTTTTTTGACAAATTTGGATTTTTTATTAACTTTAAATAATCTTCTTTTGTTGTATGATAATCTTTTGTGCTATGACAGTCCTTACATAAAGCTATTTTATTATCAAAAGATTCTGAATTATCTCCTAAACGTTCTAGGCCTTTTAATTCCAAATATTGTTCTACAGTAGGGCTATTGGGATAGATATGTGCTATTTCAAATAATTTTACACTTCTTTTTTTTGACTTTTTCTTTGTAAATCTTTACAACATAGAGGACAATGAAAATTTACCTCTCTAAGATAAAGTCTAATATCTGCATCTGTAACTGAAGCTCTTTCTTTTAAATATGCAGCTAAATCAGGATCATCTTTCCTTATATTTATTTTATTATTTCTTGTTCCTATATATTTGTCACCTATTTTTCAAATCTCCTCTCTTTTATATTCAAAAATAAGTTAATAATAAAAATTTACTTCTTTTATTATTTGTTATAAAATATAAATATTAATATTATTATATAACTCATACCCTCTATTTCCCATTTTCGTTCACAAACAGCTACTTTTCGTGCGTGAATGTCATGTTTTATGTGCATTTTTTGCATAAAAAAGTGTTACCTAGATAACTAAGTAACACTTCTAAATATTAATTTATTTATTAATCTATAGCATTAGCAGCATGATAAGCTGTTCTAATAGCACTTGCAATATCAGCAGTTCTTTCACCAGAACAATCACCTACACATACATGAGGAATTGTAATAGATGAATCATCAAAGATATTTTTCTTTGATCCTAAAGCATTAATAATTGTATCTGCTTTGATTTGTTCATTTGCTGTATAAACAATATTGTTTTCAATATGATCTACTTTTGTATTTACTAATTGCTTAACATTATGATCTGCAAAGTCTTTCATCATTAATGGTAAAACAGTTGTAGATTCACCAGCAGCAATTTTATCCATCATTTCTACAATTGTCACTTGATGACCTTTGTTTGCTAGATATTCAGCAGTTTCAGCACCTACTAAACCTCCACCAATAACCACACAATCACCAGTAACTTCTTGTCCGATTAAAACATCCCAGCTAGAAACAATGTTGCTGTTATCATGAGGAATTGGCATTTCCATATTATGTGCCCCTACAGCAATAATAGCATAATCATAACTATTGATATCTTTTGCTTCTTCATTTAAATGAATATCTACATTTAATGTAGGTAAGACTTTTTGATAATATTCAACACTTCTTAAGATTTCATTTTTTCTTGGTGGAACAGAGGCAATATTGATTTGTCCTCCTAAATGATCTGCTTTTTCAAATAAAGTCACTGTATGTCCTTTAACAGCAGCAACTCTTGCTGCTTCTAAACCAGCAATTCCTCCACCAATAACAACAACTTTTTGTGGATTATTTGTTGGTTTAATTGAAACAGTAGCTTCATTTCCATTTTCAGCATTTAAAACGCATGAAATGTATTGTCTATTTTGAATTGCATCAACGCATCCTTTATTACAGTTTAAACATTCTCGAATACATTCACCTTTTTTCACTTTTAAAGCAATATCAGGATCAGTTAATAAAGAACGTCCATAACCAATCATATCAGCGCCTCCATCATTTAAGATCTTTTCACCAGCTTCTACACTTACTACTCTACCTACTGTTGCTACTGGAATAGAAACAACTTCTTTAACTTTTCTAGCAACTGGTAATGTCCAATTATAAGGAACATCTCCCATTGGCGGAATCGTATCACCCATATTTCCTGTATGGTTGGCTTGAGCTACTTGAATCATATCAACGCCTGCTTCTTCTAGTTTTTTCGCGAAAGCAATTCCTTCAGCTTCTTTTAAACCACCTTTACCTCTTAAACTTCCATCTTTATTTAAAGTAATAATTGGAAGTTTATATTCAATCGTCAAATCAGGTGCAGCTTCTTTAATTGCTTTAACAACTTCTAAAGCATAACGAATTCTATTTTCAAAAGAACCACCATATACATCACTTCGATGATTTAATACTTCAGAACATAAAGAACCTAACAAACGATCGCCATGAACTTCAATCGCATCAATTCCTGCAAGCATTGCTTTATGCGCACAACTCGCAATACTTTCTTTAATTTGATTTAATTGTTCAACTGTTGCTTCATTTACAAAATGTTGCATATCATGATGTAATTTAGCATACGCATCTTTGGTAAGCTTTTGTGCTAATTCAGTTTGTTTTAAAGCTTCTTCTTCATTTCCTTCAGCTTTTGCTTTAGCCGCATTTTGACGAGCTATTCCTGCTTCCATAATCATTTTTCCAACACCAGGAACATCATATTCAGGATGGAAAAGTTGTAAAGCTACTTTACAATCATATTGATGTAATGTATCCGCAAGTTTTTTAAAGGCAGGTATTTGTTCATCACTATAAAGTTTAGGTGTAGGTGATGCTGTACGCACTGGTGCAACATCTCCAATAACAACATAAGAAACTCCACCTTTAGCTAATCTTTCATAAAAACTTAAACTTCTTTGTCCAATAGATCCATCTCTTTCTTCATATCCTGTTGTAAGAGGTGGAAACATAATTCTGTTTTTTAATGTCATTTTCCCTACTTGGATTGGTTCTAATAGTTTCATATTATTATATCTCCTTTGTTATTTGATATGCATTTGTAATAGCATCTTTTAATGTTCCTACTTTTTGACAATCACCAATTAAATGCGCATTTTCAATTGGTGAAGCAACTGGATTATAACCAACTGCAAAAACTAATGTATCAACGTCATCTAGAACATATTCTTGATTATTCTTTGTATATTTAATAGTATTTTCATCAACATAAGTGATCTTTGAATTTAATTCAATCTTCACACCTTTTTCCATCATACGTCTTGTAAGCAATGATTTAGTAGCTCCTGATTCACCTGTCATTAATCCATTCGTCATTTCAATTAATGTAATATCTCTATTTGTAGGGAATAAATCATTAATCAATGGTGCTAAATAATCTGCTGTTTCACAACCAACAGAACCACCACCAATAATTACGATCTTTCTACCTGGAAATTTTTTACCAGATAAAATATCATCAGCCGTCATTGTTTGTTTAAAGACTTTATAAGGTTCGATTTCTTTAGGTGTTGCTCCTACTGTTGTAATCACTTCATAATCTTTAAATTCATTTTCAATCATTTCTTTAGTCACTGTTGTATTTAAACGAACATCAACACCTGTTAATTGGCTCTTCATATATTTAACTACTTTAGTAATTTCTTGTTTACCAATAGGCACACAAGCAATATTTAATTGACCACCTAAACGATCACTTTGTTCGCATAAAACAACTTCATGTCCACGTTTTTTAGCGACATAAGCAGCTTCCATTCCTGCTGGTCCACCACCAACAACAAGTACTTTTTTCTTAACAGGAGCTTCATCAATTTCTTCTTTTTCAACAGCTGGATTGACTGTACAACTAATTGGTTTACCAAACATAATTCCTGTTAAACATCTTCCACAACCAATACATGGTCTAATTTCATCTGTTTTTCCTGCTTTTGCTTTGTTCGCAAATTCACTATCACATAAATTAGGACGACCAATCATACACGCATCACAAACACCATTAGCGATTAACTCATCTGCTACCCAAGGTTCGTTGATACGCGAAACTGTTGCCACTGGAATAGATACATGTTTTTTAATTTCTTCACTTGCATGTTTATGTGGTGCCGGAGCTGTTCCACTTGCTGGCATTGAACTTCCTTTTTTAATGGTATTTCCTCCAGAAACATGAATAAAGTCAACGGTTGCTTTTTCTAATTGTTTAGAGACATAGATCATATCATTAAGTGTTAAACCACCATCACTGTATTCATCTCCTGAAATACGCACATCAATGATAAAATCTCTACCACATTGTTTTCTTACTTCTTCAATAACTTCTAAAGTTAAACGTAATCTTCCATGAATATCTCCACCATATTCATCTGTTCTTTTATTATATAAAGGCGTTAAAAATCCTCCTAATAAACCATGTGCATGAGCAGCTTGGATTTCTACACCATCTCCCCCTGCTTTTTTAAAACGTAAAGCAGCTTCACCAAATTGTTTAACAATTACTTTTAATTCTTCTTTTGTTACTTCTCGAGGGGCACTTTTAGCATAATATGGTCCTACATTTGAAGGAGCAATCAATTGTGGTGTCCCAGGAATTGGAAAAGCCATATAAGCTGGATGAAAGAGTTGTGATAAGATTTTAGTATCATATTGATGTACTGCATCTACAAGTTTTTTCCATCCAGGAATATAAGAATCATCATAGATTGACATATCTCCTGGTAAATATGTATATGTAGGTTCTACAGTTGTAACTTCAGTTACAATAAGTCCTACTCCACCTTTTGCTCTAGCTGCATAGTGCTTTACTAACGCATCTGTTACATAACCTTTATCTGCAAGATTAGTTGATAAAGGTGGCATAAAAATACGATTTTTTACTGTTGTATTTCCTATTTTAATAGGTGTAAATAAATGTTCATAAGTATTCATAATACATCTCCTTTTTCCTCATGTTTATTTTATCACAAGCATTTCCCAAAAACGTTATCATTTCTAGCTATTTACATCTATTTTTTGTCATCAAAAATAAAAGTAAGGACAAAATATCGTCCTTGCCAGCAAATACCATTAAGCTTCAAAATATTTTTTTATTTCTAAAACTTCATCTTCAGAAACTTTTAACAATTCAACTGCTTTTGAAAACGAAATACTTAAGCTATTCATCAAATTTGTTATTAATTCAATATTTTTCTTTCTTCTTTCCAATTTTTGTCCTTGTACTAGTCCTTGTTCAAGCCCTATAGAATGTCCTTTTTCTATATTTTCTCTGGCTATCATTTCTCCTAAATTACACATCTTTTTAACCTCCTTCTCTATTTCTTCAAATCCATATTCTTTCATAACTTCTTTTTTTACTAAAAGATCATATGTATTATTTAAAAAGATGACTAACGGTGTCTTGATCCAATCACTATCTTCATACTTATCTTTGATATCATGATCTTTATTTAAGTATATCATAATCTGTTCGCTTTTATCATAACTTTCTAACCTTTCAATAGTACTTCCACTGATATTTTCTAATTTAGAGTTTATACAATTGACATGACCATCTCGCTTTTTAGTAGCTTGTGGAAGTATCCATATGACATAGGTCTTTTTCATCCCATCATAGTTTCTATAATCATATTCCTTTTCATTTTGACTGGTAATCATTCTTGAAAGATAATCATTTCCTCTTGTTAGCAGGGCATATCCGAGATTCTCTACATTTTGTATCTCTACATCTAGATAAATTCTTTTCATTGTTCCATCATCTTGTGGCAGATTGATACAGCAGAAATAATCGAATTCCACTCTTCCATGATGAGCAATATCGATGACATTATTTAGCTGTTGGAAATATGGATTCCCTTCCTGCTCCTTCTTTCCTTTAATAAGTTCAATGATTTCTTCTAAAAATACATCCTTAGCTTCTTTAATAAATCCTTTAATGATTCTTCCTAAGATTTCAGGATGTCCTAATATTCTTTTACAGAGTTTATCAATCATGATGATATGATCATTTGATGTGATTTCTAATACTTTTTCTATTTAATTTTTCCTCCTGCTATTATATAGACAATTTTTTGATCTTTTTCTTTTTATTTTTTTAAAAAAGCAAAAAAATAACAATAAATAATTGTTTTTATTGTTATTTCTTTGGTTTAATAATTAAAATGTTATTTTCTTGTAATAAAGAGAGTTGATTTATATTTTTAAATAAATATATGCTTTGTTGATTTTCTTTATCTATATCAAGATATTCATCTTGATATAGATGATGATCATTTATTAAATGTTGAATCAAGGCAATTTGTTTTTGATCCAAATGCATTCTTTGTTCCTTATTTTCCTTATTATATTTCAAGTTTTTTTGAAATTGTTTACGATAAACACTTGGTGTAATCCCATATAAGTCTTTAAATGCTTGACTATAAGCCTTTGCAGACATTCCACAAGAAAATGCAATCTCATCAATTGAATCCTTTCCTGCTAACAGTTTTTCTAATGAATGTCGTATTCTTACCATTGATAAATATTTTACAAAACTAACACCTGTATATTTTTTAAATAAACGTGAAGCATAGGAGATACTAAAAGAAAGATTTTGAGCAACATCTTCTAAATGAATATCTTCTTGGTAATGTTGATCAATGAATAAAATAGCTTTCATATAATTTTCATGATTTTTAGAAGAAAGTGGTAAATTTTCTAAAGAGAATTCTTGATTCTGACTAATCATGTAAATTAATTTTGATATTACTAAATTTAATAAATAGATGTTATCTTTGTTTTCAATAAAATGTAAAAGTAAGATGCCTAATTGTTGTTTTATTTGAAATAATAGAGATTTATTTTGATTTTCTCTACAAATAAGAGATTGAAAACTATGATCTATATCTCCTACCATATAATGAGGTAAATAAGAAAAATCAATATGTAATGTTAAAATAATACTTTCTTTTTCATTCATCTTTAACATATGAATATCATTAGGAGCAATAATAGCTAATTCATGTTCATAAATAACAGTCGACATTTTTTCTGTAATAACTTCATAACTTCCTTTTAAAACATAAGAAATTTCTAAAGAAGATTGTCTTGAAAAAACTTGTCGATCAAATTGATTAATACTTAGACTTAATGGATATTCAAATTTTTGACCAGAAAAGTCATAATAATAATTCATATTTTGCATAGTCTCATCTCTTTTCATTAACATTATTATATCATAAAAAAATGGTTAGCTTTCAATACCAACCATTTCATTTTCATAAAAATTTGCTTTATTTTCATACATTTTAGTATCTGCTTCTTTGATGAGTTCATCAACATCGTTTATATTATAGCACCAAGAAACACCTACAGAACACGAAATACCATTTTGTTCTAAATACTTCTTTGATTGTTCAACTTGCTTTATAAAACTAGCTTCTTTAACATCTACTGAAAGAACAACAAATTCATCCCCACCAAAACGATAAGCTTTTCTAGGAAAACACTCATTAATCAAATAAGCAGTTTTCTTTAAAACGGCATCACCTTCTAAATGTCCTTGTAAGTCATTGATCTTTTTTAATCCATTTAAATCAAAATAAGCAATACCAATATCCTTATTTTGACTTTCTTTAATCTTATCAATTCGTTCTATCAAAGCATTACGATTAAAAATATGTGTCATTGAATCTAAATAACTCATTGTTTTTAATTTTTGTTCCTGTTGTTTTCTATTCATACTCTCAGAAACAAAGAAAACAACCGAAGATAATAAGCTACTATTATCACATCTTCTTCGTGGATTATCAACACCCAAAAATCCAGTAATAATTTCATTTTCTATCAAAGGCGCTGCAATAAGACTCGTTATATTTTGTAATTTTAAAAGACGATAGGTTTCAGAATTTTTATCAACCTCATCTTCTAAACTTTTTATATAAAATGTTCCATCAACCTTAAAACGATCTAACCAATATTGTACTGTTTCTAAAGGAACATCTTGCAAATTATTTATTTCCGGAGTTGCCCCTTCTTCTGTATACTCAAAAAGATTAGATGTCGTATTTTGTTCATAGTCTATTTGAAAAATATAGGCACGATCACCTTGAAAAAACTCAGTAATAAGACATAACAAATCATTAATAGCATCATCGATTTCACTATGATAAGTTAAAGCATGAATACATCTATTTAATGTCGTTGCTGCAAGTAAAGATTCTTTTAATTCTATTTGACTTTTTTCATACTTTTTTGACATTCGATAATAAACAATTGCAAAAATCATCACAAGTAATAAAACAAGCATAAAAATAACAAGTAATGGATACCTTTTTATTGCTTCAACTACCATACTAGCAACCCCTTTCATTAAAAATTTTATTTTAGATTATTATATTCACATGTCAATTAAAAAAATGTCGGTTTTAGACTAAATAATTTTATAGGTTTTCCTACATTTTTATTTTATTCTTTACAGCAACCATCAATATTTATTACAAATATAAGTGTCTGCTGCAAATACATTAGCAGGCACTTGTGTAAAGATTATCATAACGTAAGTATACTTGCCATTATTTTACTTATCCTTACATTCATTTTTTCTTTTTTTGCTCTGGTATTTAAAATAGATTATAGTAAATAATTCCATGTACATCTTTATTTTACTATTTATGGCACCTTATTTTTAAATTAGGTGTGAAATGTCGTTTTTGAGGTGTGAAATGCAAAAAATAAATATCATATTTTTATGATAAAAAAGGGACAAAATAAATTTTGTCCACATGGTAATAATCTTTGAAGATTATTACCTTTTTCTTTAAAATGTTAGTTGGTGATTTTATGATTGATGATACTAACTATGCTGACTGCCTTGCTTTATACAATTTTGATCATGTCGATAAGATCAAAGGCAAGGAATCTTTTTCCTATCTCTTTAATGACAATATCAACTATATCCGCTCTCTTTATAATAGAGGTAAGATCAGAAACATTACCTATGATACCATCCAGAAAACTATTCTTTGTGGTTTCATCTATCTTGGTTATGATCTTTTTGTCTGCCCTCATTGCGGTAACGAATCTATCGTTCCTCACAAATATCACTTTAAGCTCTGTACTTCTTGTGGTACCAAAGAGGCTAAATTGCGTGCTGCACATATTTCATCTATCGCTCTTGATGCCAGGCATCGTCATATCGTCTTTACCATTCCAAATCATCTAAGAGGTTATTTCATTAAAGACAGATCCCTTTTGAATCTTCTTTTTATCGCTGCCAGAAACACTCTTGCCTGTGTTTTTAATGATGCAAAGTACAGAAAAATCAAAAAGAAAAAGCTCTTTATTAAAAAAGCAAATGCCCCTACTCTTATAAAAATAACAGAAACAAGATCGTTTTCGGTTCTGTTTTGACTTTACATACTTTTGGCAGAGATTTGAAATGGAATCCCCATATCCACTGCCTTGTTTGTGAAGAAGCTTTGGATACCAAAAAAATAAAATGAAAAACTTTTCTTTTATTTCCTGTGAAAAACTCAGAAAGACTTGAATGTATCAAATCCTTGATCTTCTTTCTAAACAAAAGCTCAAATATTTTCGTTATCTTAAACAAAAATTCTATGATGAACTTGTAAGCGGCTTTTATGTCTACGCCAAAAAGAAAGAAAAAGACAATGATGACAATAACGTTGATGATTGCGTCAACTACATTACCAGATACACTTCCAGACCTCCCATGGCTGAAAACTGCATCAAATATGAAGATGACAAAAAGATGATCAGATGGTGGTACAACCGTCATGAGGGTGAAAAATATATCGAAGTATATGAAAGTGTTGAAAACTTTTAAATGGTCAGATACTATGGCTTCTATTCAAACAGGAATAAAAAGTATATGAACTTTATGGTATAAAAAAGAAAAGACGTATCAAAAATTTGAAAGAAAGAAAAAAGATTTAAAAAACAAACTTGACCATCTAAAATACCGCACACATGTGATAGAATCATTTCAAAAAAATACTCTTTTATGTTCATGTGGCAATCTTATGAAATGTGAATATACATAGGTACCCCTAATGACAGACTCTACAGTGAAAAATGCATCAATGATTTCAGAAAATACACTTATCAAAATGAAACATACTGCTTGTGGCCATATTGCCAATGTTCCTAACTGGATCATTGGTGAATTGGCAGAAGAAGACAGAATGTCCAGTAAACATGGTGAAGTTGAAATAGAATGTCCTGTATGCAATGGTCCTAGGAAAAGAATCAAATAACCACTGTATGATTGCAGGATAAAAAATTTATACCAGGTCACACAAATATGTCATGGTATTTTAGTATGAATTTTTATATGCTATTTCCCACACATTCAAATTCTTAATAAACAAAAAAAAGAGTCATGAATGACTCTCTCAATTACAATTACTGGCGGTCTGGACGGGACTCGAACCCGCGACCTCCGCCGTGACAGGGCGGCATTCTAACCAGCTGAACTACCAGACCAGTAATCTATTTAAATGGTGGTTCCGGGCGGAATCGAACCACCGACACGAGGATTTTCAGTCCTCTGCTCTACCGACTGAGCTACGGAACCATTATTGGCGGTCTGGACGGGACTCGAACCCGCGACCTCCGCCGTGACAGGGCGGCATTCTAACCAACTGAACTACCAGACCAAAAAATAAAAATGGCGGAGATTGAGGGATTCGAACCCCCGCAGGACGTTAATCCTCTGCTGGTTTTCAAGACCAGTCCCTTCAGCCAGACTTGGGTAAATCTCCGTAATAAATAAATTGGTGGAGCCAAGCGGGATCGAACCGCTGACCCCCTGCGTGCAAGGCAGGTGCTCTCCCAGCTGAGCTATGGCCCCAATTTTTATAAATGGTCGGGAAGACAGGATTTGAACCTGCGACCCCCTGGTCCCAAACCAGGTGCACTACCAAGCTGTGCTACTTCCCGTTTAATGGCGCGCTAGGCAGGAATCGAACCCACAACCTCTTGATCCGTAGTCAAGCACTCTATCCAGTTGAGCTACTAGCGCATTTTCACAAATGGAGGTTCCTACCGGACTCGAACCGATGATGACAGAGTTGCAGTCTGTTGCCTTACCAACTTGGCCAAGGAACCATCCCTTGCTTTTTATTAACTTAAAGCTTGTTCATTATACTAATATATCAGCATAAAGTCAATACACATTTACTGTTTTTATAGCTTTTTATAGCTTTTTATAGCTTTTTATAATTTATTATAATTATTTTTTACAATTATCCACAAAATCTTTAAATAGTTTTAAATGATCATCACTTTTTTTATAAATCATTTCTGAATGCCATTGATATCCTATCACATACTTTTTATCTGGTAGATAAACAGCTTCTACTAATCCATCATCAGAATAAGCCATTGGCTTTAATGCTGGAGCAAGTTGACAAATAGCTTGATGATGACAACTATTCACCATTAAAGTTTCTTGATTTAAGATGTCTTTTAAAGGTGTATTTTCAACAATTTTTACTTGGTGACTTGGATGATCATAAGGAGCAGGTTGTCGATGAATACATGTAGGATGAAATTGTTGATCTAAATCTTGATAGAGTGTTCCACCTAAACATGCATTTAATAACTGAATACCTCTACATATTCCTAAAACAGGCTTATCGGCCTCTAAAACATATTTTAATAGCTTTGGTTCCATTTCATCTCTTTTTTGATTTAATTTTCCGCAATATTCTGCTTTTGCTTGATGATAAAGTTCAGGATTTAAATCATCCCCTCCCGCAAAAATAAATCCATCAAAATAATGAGCCGTTTCTTTTAAAGAAACATCATCATTAACTAAAGAAAGCATAACAGGAATACCACCTGCTTCAATAACCCCATCCATATACCCTGGATGCATCCATAAACTATCTCTTTCTTGATCATATAAAGGAACAATCGCAATTACTGGTTTATTCATCATAAGTACCTCTTTTTCATCGTTTTCTAACATTATAACACAACTTATTATTTTATGCTATAATAAAAAACGAGGTGAAAAAAATGATTGATCAAGAACAAGCTGCTAGAACATTGATCAATTTGATTGATGTTGTTCATCAAGAAAATTGGGTCTTATTAAATAAGGAAGATATGGCAAGTAAAACCGAAGAGTATTACATCAACTTCTTTAAAGAACATCATTTAGAAGAAGCAATCGATGAAATTAAAGCTGTGACAGAAAAAAACAAATCTTTTTTTCAAAGATTTGTTAATCATGAAGAAGTTGACGCTAAAGAAATGCGTGATTTTATGGAACCTTATCGTTTTATCAAAAGTAAATATATATTAAAGAAAAGCTCAAAGTCCTAAGACCTTGAGCTTTTATAATTAAAATTTACATTTTTCTAAATGCCAAATATCTTCTACATATTGTTCAATTGTACGATCAGATGAGAAGAATCCACTCTTAGCAATATTTACTAAGCAAATTCTAGCCCATTTAGCACGATCTTGATATAATTCTACAACATGTCTTTGTGCATTAGCATATGATTCGAAATCAGCTAATAAGAAGTATTCATCATTTTTATTCATTAATTCATCATGAATAATTTTAAATTCTTCTGGATTACTTGAGAAAGTACCATTAGTCAATGAATCAATAGCACGACGGATTTTTAAATCATTATTATAATAATCCCATGCACGATATTGATTATTCGCTTTTAAATTCTTCACTTCTTCATCTTTTAAACCAAAGATTTCACAATTATCTAATCCTACTAATTCAGAAATTTCTACGTTAGCTCCATCTAAAGTACCTATAGTAATAGCTCCATTCATCATGAATTTCATATTACCAGTACCACTTGCTTCTTTACCAGCTGTAGAGATTTGTTCTGAAACATCAGCTGCAGGCATGATTTTTTCTGCTAAAGTAACTCCATAGTTTTCTAAGAAAACAACTTTTAAGTATTTATTTGTTTCAGGATCATTATTAACTACATCTCCAACTGCATTAATTAATTTTATAACTTTTTTAGCAAAGTAATAAGCACTTGCTGCTTTTGCTCCAAAGATGAAAGTATGTGGATAAATACGGAAATCGGGATTAGATTTCATTTCTTGATATAAATAAATAACATGTAAAATATTTAATAATTGTCTTTTATATGCATGTAATCTCTTAACTTGAACATCAAAAATACTATCAACATCTACTTCAATACCATTATGTTCTTTAATATAATCAGCTAAGATTTGTTTTCTTTCTTTTTTAACTGCTAAGAAACGATTTTGTAAAATTGGATCATCAACATGTTCCATTAAGTTTTCTAATTGAGCTGGTTTTTTGATCCATCCTTTACCAATTGTTTCATTAATCAATTCACTTAATTGTGGATTACAATAAGCTAACCAACGACGATGAGTAACCCCATTTGTTTTATTATTAAATTTATTTGGATAAAGTACATTGAAATCATGTAATTCTCTTTCTTTTAAGATATCTGTATGAAGTCTTGCTACCCCATTGACACTAAAGCTTCCAGCAATTGCAAGTCTTGCCATATAAACAGTACCATCTCTTAAAATCATTGTACGATCAACTAAATTTTGATCATGATTACTTACTTCTTTAGCAAAACCTACAAAACGACGATGAATTTCTTCAATGATTTGATATACACGTGGTAATAATGTTTGCATTGTACTAATTGGCCAAGTTTCTAAAGCTTCAGCTAAGATCGTATGGTTTGTATAAGCAAATGTTTGTGTACAAATATCCCAGGCATCTTGCCATTCATAACCATGATCATCAATTAATAAACGCATGAATTCAGGAATACATAATACTGGATGTGTATCATTTAATTGAATAACATGTTTTTCATGGAAATTATCTAATGATGGATAATTTCTTAAGTGTGCTTTGATGATTGCTTGGATACCTGCAGAACAGAAGAAATATTCTTGTTTTAAACGTAACATTTTTCCTGCTGGTGTAGAATCATCTGGATATAAGTTTTGACAGATACTTCTTACATCTTCGATATATCTTTGGAAATCATGATTACTTGGGAAATCTTCACTTGGTTCAGCTGACCATAAACGCAAAGTATTTGTATTTACTGTATCATTTCCAATTACAGGGACATCATAAGGTACTGCATAAATTGTTTCAGCATCAACATGTTTCCATTTTCCTTCATTTTCATCCCAAATCACTTTACCAAAGAACTTAACTGGTACTCTATGTTTTGGTTTACGAACTTCCCACATAAATCCAGTTTTCATCCATTGATCAGGTAATTCTACTTGATAACCATTTTCAATTTTTTGTTTAAATAAACCATATTCATAACGAATTGTATTTCCATGTCCTGGATAATCTAATGAAGCAAGTGAATCCATAAAGCATGCAGCTAAACGTCCAAGTCCCCCATTACCTAAACCAGCATCACTTTCTAATTCTTCTAAATCATGAATGTTAATTCCATAATCTTCTAAACCTTCTTTAGCGATTTCATAGATCCCTAGATTCATCATATTATTAACTAATAATCTTCCCATTAAAAATTCCATTGAGAAATAATGCATTTGTTTTTGTTCATTATTTTGAACAATAGCTTTACTAGCTGCCCAGTTTACTGATGCATAATCTCTTACCATTGTTTCAAGAACCATGAATTTTTCAGTAATATGAGCTTCTTCAACAGTACGCCCATAAGACTCAATAATTCTTCTTGAAAATTCAAATTTAAATTCTTCTTTGTTTTTAAACATTTTCCCGTCTCCTCAATATTACTCTTACGTGACCATCATACTTTATTTTTAGTAGATTGTCACTCATAAAAATATTTTTACATTGATAAAATCTTACTTTTTCCAAATAAAATAGAGTATCTAAACTACGGATGCTCTATTTTATGAACAACTTATTTTGTTTTCTTAGTTACTCTTTTTGTTTTCTTTGGTGTTTTCTTTGTTGTTTTCTTTGGTGTTTCTTTTTTAGGTTTCACTTCAAAGATACAAGCACTAAATGGTGCTAATTTTACTTCAATATAATGATCTTTATTTAACAATTTTGTTTTTTCATTTGGTTTTGTTTTCTTAGAGCGAATTGCTCTTGGATTAATGATATTCTTTCCAGAATATACAGCTTGATCTGTATTTAAAATTTCTTTATAACTTCCTTCAATATTAACTGGTACTTTGTATTTTTCATGCGTATTACCAACAAAATTCATCACTGCGATAATCGCATTTCCTGCTTTATCTTTTCTTTCAATTGCGAAAACACATTGATCATGATCATCAACAACAAGCCATTCAAAGCCTTTTAAATCATAATCCATTTCATATAAAGCTGGATATTTCAAATAAATTTCATTGAGTTTTTGAGCGAAATGATGGAATGCATCATGATCAGGATATTTTAAAATATCCCATCCTAAAGATTTAGATTCATCCCATTCTTTATATTCAGCAAGTTCATTTCCCATAAAGTTCAATTTCTTACCAGGATGTAACATCATATAAACATACAATGCTTTTACTTGTGCCAATTTATCTCCATGTAATCCCCACATTTTATTAATAATCGTCGCTTTACCATGAACAACTTCATCATGCGAAAACTCAAGTAAGAATCTTTCAGAATAGAAATAAGCCATTGAGAATGTAATAAAACGACTATCATATTGACGATAAACAGGATCTTCTTGGAAATATTTCAATGTATCATTCATCCAACCTAAATCCCATTTATAATCAAATCCTAAACCATGTTCACCCACTGGTTTAGTAACACCTGGATAATCTGTTGAATCTTCTGCAATCATCATCACAGTTGGATGGTACCCAGACATATGTCCATTTAAACGTTTCATCCATTCCATAGCACCAATATTTTCACCTAAGTTTTTATTACCTTCATAATAAATAAGATTACTTACAGCATCAAATCTAAAACCATCAATATGATAATATGTTGCAAAGAATTCTACAGAAGATAATAAGAAACTTCTTACTTCATTTTTACCTAAATCAAAATAAACACTATCCCATGGACTATAACGACGATTATAATCATTATAATCATAAACAAATCCACCATCATACATATGTAATCCATGTGAATCTTTAACGAAATGTGCTGGCACAAAGTCCATAATAACACCAATGCCTTCTTGGTGGCAGGCATCAATAAATTTCATTAATTGTTTAGGTTGACCATATCTCGATGTTGCACTATAAAAACCAGTTGCTTGATATCCCCAAGAACCATCAAATGGGAATTCAGTAAGTGGCATAACTTCTAAATGTGTATAGCCCATCTTTTTTACATAGGGAATAATTTCATCTATTAATTCTTCATAAGAATAATATTCACCATCGTCCCCTTCACCTTCACTTTCTCGCTTCATTTTCCATGAACCAAGAGAAGCTTCATATATATTAAGTGGGCAATCATAATTTTTAGTTCTATTTTTTATCCATTTGCTATCATGCCAACGATAACCTTCCATGTTATAAACTTTTGAAGCAGTTCCTGGTCTTAACTCACTAAAATAAGCATATGGATCTGCTTTATCAATAATATCTCCTTGAGGAGTTTCAAATCTAAACTTGTACATGTCAAATTCTTTGACACCTTCAACAAATATTGTATAAATACCACCATTATTATATCTTTCCATATAACAAGGTGTTTCACCCCATTGGTTAAATTCTCCTACAACTTGTGCACTTCTAGCATTCGGCGCATATGTTGTAAAACGTACACCTTTTTTACCTTCATGAGTCTCAAAATGTGCACCAAATATTTTATAAGCTTGTAAACAATTTCCATCATGGAAAGTGTGAATTAAAAAATTATCAAACATATATTTATCTCCCCTTTATGTCATTTATTATAACATATAAATGACCAACATTCACTAAAAAGTTAGCGCTTTCATTTTTATTTGCTAAACTTTTTATCAAATAAAAAAAGAAGCTAACAGCTTTCCGCTATTTCTTCTTTTTTTCTACAATTTCTTTAATATAAAAAGCTAACATATACGGCATTTTTTCTTCAAATGAATCCAATTGACATTCTGTCAGTTCTTTTATCTTATTAAGTCGATAATTGATAGTATTACGATGCATATATAAGCTTTCAGCCATAGCTTTTTGATTACTATCGAATTTTAAATATTGATAAAGAGTCTCTTCTAATTGAGTATTATGCTTTTGATCATAATCTATCAAAACACCTAACATACTACGATACATTTGTCTTAAAATACCTTGATCTTCAATAATAAACAATAATTGATAAACACCCATATCATCAAAATAAATTTGTGGATAATTAAATTGTTTAGCCATCTTACAAGCTGCAATAGCCCTTTTATAACTTAAAATCATATTTCTAAAATCCACCATCTTTGAGCCAATTCCTAAATGTAATGTATAATGCAAACGTTTTTTAGCTCTTTTATACATTTCATTAATAACTTCTACAAGAGCACTATCTTCTAAGTTATTAAAAATCATAATATAATAACCATCAAACCAGAAAAAACTATAATTTCCTTCAACTTTTTCAAAACATAATTCTAGCTGAAACTTAATACTTCTTCTTTCCATCATGCCTAATTCTTCATCGGTTTCTACAGAAATAGCCATTACTTGAAAATCATTTTCCACATCAAAATCACCTGCTAATTTATTTCTAGACTCTTCAATAATTGCTGGATTAATCAGTGTGTCCATAACAGTTTGATTAATATACTTATCATCTCTTTCTGCACGTAAACAATGATATGAAAAATCTTTGATCATATCAGCAATATGCACTTCCCAAGGAACCACTAACAAAGGAAAACTTAATTCATTACAATAATCAATAATTTCTTGATCAATATCAAAAATATATTTTCCCGTATTGATAACAAGTCCCACACTATGATATTTAACAAGTTGTTCAATGAATTCTTTTAATTTCTTTTGGCTTTGAAATCCTAGACCTGTTGTTACAACTAGTTCTTTACCCCAAAGTTGTTGTAAAATCGTTTTATCTTCAACCATTTGTACCCAGGTCATGGCATTAGAACATCCATCCTCACCTGCAAGTAATGTCATTTTATAATTCTTTTTAAATTCTCTTAAAGCATCATCTATTGTAAATCCCATATCATCACCACCGTCTATTTTACACTATTTGTGCACATTGCACAAATACTTATAATTCTTTTTAGGATACTTGTCTCTACTCAATTCGTCATATTTCGCTATAATAAATGTGTAATAAAAAATGAAATGTAAATAAAAGAGATATCCCATAATATTTATATCTCTCATATATTTTACGATTTTCAGTAATAGTTTCCCAATATATTAATTTTTTATTACTCGATTCCCTATATATAAATAAAGAAGATCATTCCCCTAAATGATCTTTTTTATTTGTTTATGATTATTATCCTAAAAACACATTAGTTATGTTTCTAATGTGTTTTTTTATTAAAAACTTACTAAATTTCTGATTATCTTTTCATAAGTTGGTAAATGCCGATATATCCCGTATTTTAGGGCTTTATCGGTATTTTCTTTTTGGAAGATACCTTGCATAAGCTGGCATTTACCAGCATGAAAATGCAACCAAAAGTAGTAAATGAGTAGTAAATATAAGCTCCGATATTAACAAGCCAGTCTTTCCAGTTCTGCTTTTGCAGATTGAAATGTACCGTGTGCATAATAGCCAAGTGTCATGGTTATGTTAGCGTGTCCCATGAGATATTGCAGAGTGTTAGGGTTCATTCCTTTGTTTGCCATATTCGTACAATAAGTATGTCGGAATGAATGTGGTGTGATGTTCGGTAACTTGTCCGTGTGATACTTGTTATACTTCTTAATCAGTCCTCGCACCATGCCCTCATAGTTTCCTGCAACTTTAGGCAAGCCCTCACGGTTTAAGAATAGAAAATTGCTGTAACCACCTACAATCAGCGGTTGTGCTTTTCCTCTGTTCTTTAGTATTCTTTGGATTGCTTGATAAGCCCGTTCTGTCAATGGAAGTTCCCGTTTTCCGTTTTTGGTCTTTGGCGTTTCAATATAGTAGCCGATTTCGCTATCTTTCAATAACTGGTGGTCTATATTGAGTATTCTGTTCTGCATATCAATATGCGTCGTCAGTCCGCAAAATTCAGAAATACGAAGTCCCGTTTCCAGCAGAAGCACAATCTCATCATAATACTTGCTGTAAATCTTATCCGTTTCCATAAAGGCAAGCAGGCGTTCTTCCTGCTCTGGTGTAAGGATAACTTTCTGCTCCGTATCATCTTCCAGAACATCACTTAGCCTAAATTCAAACGGGTTCTTTCTGATACAGTCGTCTTGTATCGCCATGTAAAATGACGCTTTCAAGGAACGCTTATAGTTATCAATCGTTTTGTAGGCATATCCTTTTTCACTCATTCTGATAGCCCATTCTTTAGCGTCCGACTGCTTGACGGTATCAATCGCTCTCATACCCAACGGGTCATTTTTCAGAGCGTTCATAAGATACTGTCGTCCTTTTTCAGTAGCCCTTTTGATGTTCTTTCTTTGGCTGTTCTTCTTGTCGTAGAGCTGGCAGACTGTCATTTTACCGCCTGCTGTGTCGATACCGTCGTTAAGGTCTTTTTTTATCTGTGTTTCTTTTTCCCTCAACGATATATCATCACGTTTTCCAGCAGGTGTCTTGTCTGTCGGTACAAGTTTCCAAGAATAAATAAATTGTGGCTTTCCGTATATATCGGTATATTTATAAACGTATCTTCCGTCTTTTCGCTGGCTCTCTCCATTACGCAAATTGCGATTTTTACTGTCTTTTCGTTTCACATTAGACATAGTGTAAAGCTCCTTTCCGTCATGGAATGAGCCGTGATACGCTACATTTATTATACCATATCTACGGCTCAATGACATTAGATTTCGTCCAATGTATCTATGATTTTTTCAAATTGTTTTCGCTTAATCTGAATACGGTTACCGTTCACGATAACCCAGCCAGCGTCAATGTTTTCTTCGGCTAATTTACGCAATTTCTTTTCGCCAATGCGGAAGTATTTGGACGCTTCTTCAATCGTCAGCGTATATTTTTCCCAGATAGGCACATCAGTATTGTTCATAATCTATGCACCCCCTTTACTGTGTGTCATTTTTTACAAGCAGGCAGACGGCTTTGGAAAGCTCCGTTAGTATCTCAACTATTCCCATTCTTGTGGGCAGAACCGCACCATGCGGACGTATCATTATTCTGTGAGGATAGGTCGTGGCAAAGCGACTTTTCCAACGGTCGCTCTCGGATCACTGCGTGGATCGCTCGCTTTCTTTTGAAAAGGTCGTGGCGTACAGTTCCCGTGGCTCGCTATCTCACAAACGTATCTGTCTGCTTTATTCAGTTTTCAAAGAGCTGTGGCGAAAGCGGTATGCTTTCATGTAAAAGCAGGGAGCAGAGCAGGAAAGAGGGGATTAAACAAATCATGCTCTGCGGTTACTGCTTGTTATTCTTCGGTTTCTAAAGGAATATCAAAGTCCAAAATCATTTTAATAAGTGCTTCTCTGATAAGTCCCTTTAACTCCATATCTACAACAATATAAACATTGCCGTATTCGTCATAGAGTGGACGCAAACAACATTTTGATATGTACGGGTCATACAATGCCAGTATCTTTTCAATCGCATTTACGTTGCCGTCCACAGCCGACGAGATAAGGTAAAATGACGGGCGTGTGTTATTCATCATTCATGTTCTCCTTTAATTTTTTCTTGATTTCTTCAAGTGAGTTCTTCCTACTGCGGAACGACGTTGAACGGTTAATCTTTAATCTGTCGCCGATTTCTGTATCGCTCATGCCTAAGAAGAAATACATCAACAAGATTTCTCTGTCTTTTTCAGACAGATACTTAATCGCTTCTGCTAAATCATCATCAAGGACACGAACCTCAATACCACATACATCAAAGGCGGTATAATCGCTTTCATATTCGTCCCAGACTGCCAGCTTTTCCACGACGATTTCTGGAAGTTCACAATAGGAAATTTCCTTATTTCTTCGTCGCTTTAATTCTTTGCGATAATTACGGACAATACCTTTTACTACACGTTTGAGCTTGCAGTCGAATTGACATTGTATTGTCTTTTGGAAGTCCGACGGTTTCATATCATCACACCCCCTTTCTGTTATGACGTGAAAAGTGTTTATCCCTCTTTCCGCACCATATCTGTACAGCAAGGTGTGATTTGTTGCATAAATTTGAAAAAAAGTGAAAAAATTTTTTCGGGTACAAAAAAAGCCCGCACAAAACATATAGTCTGTACGAGCTATTAAAGCTGTGAGATATTCAGTTGTTGATAAAATGCTGTTAGGTAGTGTATGACCGTATAAGATTATGCTTAAAACTTTCCATAATACAAGCCCCCTTACAGCACTTGATTTCTGTTAAACTTTTGTCTTTTTTGTAATCTTGTAAATATATTCTTCTGGCGTAGGGTGTTTGTTTCCAAAATACTTTCTGAAATTTGCCTGCACTTCTGGGTCGGTGCTGTTCATAGCTTCATCAATCGTCGCTTCAATATCAGCCCGAACATCAGCCAATGATACACCGCCAGCTTTTGCACCAGCTTTCAGTGCTTTTTTAATATCTCGTTTTTTCAATCCTATCATAAGCTCTCCTTTGTATTTAAAAAGGGTACAACTACTTTCAACCACTCGTCAGGCAAATATATTGCTAAATATCCATGATTATATCCTTTCGCTTCGTATATTTGACATGAAGGAACTAATTCTTTAAAGAGTTGTGCCGACTTCTTTACACATTTCATTTCTTTTGAACCATAACAATACATAATTTGTGCTTTCGTTTTAGAAATATCTTCTTTTAACTGATATTCTGCCATGTATGTGCGATACATATTATAAAGTGTATTCTTCTTTAATAAGGGCATATCATGTATATAATAATTTTCAATTTCTTTTGTAAATCTCATATTAGGAAACAATCGTAGCAAAACCATTTGACATTTGCACGAAAATCTACTAAACATCAATCCCCCAAAAAGACGGACTGTGGCAATACAAAATTTTTCCAATTTGGGTTGTGGATAACAAATACTTCCGTCTATGATAGCTTTTTGAGAAATATCAGCTTTAAGAGAAAGCATTTCTATCACAATCTGCCCCCCTAAAGATACACCACAAAGCAGAAAAAGCTGTCCATTACAATTTTGATTTATATACGAGATTAGTTTTTGGGCGCTATCTATTGTAGAGACATATTCTGTATTATATTCTTCTCCATGTCCATCTAGAGTTGGCAAAATAACATGATACTCTTTAGACAATGCTTTTGCTTGTCTTAAATAATTCCACCATGAATTTCCACCGCCATGAATTAACATAATATGCTGATTTTCTTTATCTCCAAACTCATGGAATTTCATTTATATTTCCTCCTCAAAAATCTGTTCTGTAATATTTTCTAATAGTTTTTTTACTGTACTTTCAATTTCCTCTTTGACTAATAAATCACTGTTTTGTAAACAAAGATTAACAAGCTGTATAAAATTTATAACAGCATTAAAGTTAATATTTTTCTTTGGCTTATCTATATATTTAATATTTTTTTTCATAGAAGTTCTTATGGTTTCAAAAGATTGATTTCTTTCTGTTCGTAAAAGAATAGCAGTTAAATCATCTCTTGATAAATATCGAAAAATGTTTTTTTCATCTCTCAGAAAAAAGAATGAATATAAATCTATAAATTCCGATTTTGTTATTTTTCCATTACATTCTAAAATCTTAAAAAAACGATTTTCCAAGTTGTGCTGCGACTCTTCCATAATAGATAAAATTAAATCCTCTTTTGAGTTATAAAAATTGTAAAATGTACCCGTTGAAATGCCTGTGGTTTTTGCTAACTCTCTAATATTAAGCTGTTTATATCCTTTTTCTCTAATTAAATTAATACAATTTTGTTTTATAATTTTATACAAAGACTGTTTCCTTGCGTCTGAAAAAATTTTAGGCATATTTTTTCTCCTTTAATTTAAGTGATAAAATGAACGGTATGTTTATGTGTTCATTTTATCACTTTCTACAATTTAATACAACTGTATTTTATAAGTGCAAGCTAAAAGCTTAATTTACAAT